>Ga0180432_10001973_pt1 | contig 31395 bp, 28 predicted proteins | sample SS_ome_10_FD_132414 | JGI IMG/M metagenome (GOLD analysis project Ga0180432, IMG submission 132414) | Hypersaline lake sediment archaeal communities from the Salton Sea, California, USA - SS_1_MS_2 metaG | ecosystem: Environmental > Aquatic > Non-marine Saline and Alkaline > Hypersaline >...
ATGGGGGACGCATTTGAGGGATTTACACGCGAAAAAATCTCATTGACCTACAGAGTACCATTAGGAGTGGTATTGTGTATTGGACCTTTCAACTATCCATTCAATTTAACGGGGTCTAAAATTGCTCCAGCTTTAGTTGCAGGAAACGCTGTAGTCATGAAACCACCAACTCAAGGTGCACTCACTCCGCTTCATTATGGAAAGATCTTAGAAGAAGCAGGCGTACCACCAGGCGTTTTTAATATCATTACGGGAAGAGGATCAGAAATTGGAGATTATCTAGTAGGACATCCAAGTATCGCAATGATTTCATTCACAGGCTCTTCTGAAACGGGTAAAAAGTTAGCTAAAACTGCGGGAATGAAGCCGTTATTATTAGAATTAGGAGGTAAAGACGCTGCTATAGTACTTGATGATGCAGACTTAGAACTCACGGTGAACGCAATTGTTTCTGGAGCTTTTTCATTTAGTGGACAAAGATGTACTGCTGTAAAAAGGGTATTACCAATGCCTGCTATTGCCGATGAATTAGTTAATAAAGTACTCGAGAAAACAATACAACTATCTGTAGGAGCTCCTGAAGAAAATAATACCATTGGACCTCTCATCAGCTCAAAACAATGTGATTATGTACAAGGATTAATAGATGACGCGATTGAAAAAGGAGCGTTGTTAAAATGCGGAAATAAACGAGAAGGGAATATAATGTGGCCAACAATTCTCGATAATGTTACCACAGACATGCGAATTGCGTGGGAAGAACCTTTTGGTCCAGTTTTGCCAATTATTCGTATTTCTAGTGCTGAGGAAGCGATAAAAATCTCGAACAAATCGGAATATGGATTGCAAGGAATGATTTTTACGGAGAATTTAGACCTTGCGTTTAATATAGCTCAAGAACTGGACGTTGGTACGGTTCAGATAAACGGCAAAAGCTCAAGAGGTCCCGATCATTTTCCATTCTTGGGGACAAAATCTTCAGGCTTAGGAACTCAGGGGATAAAATATTCAATTGAAGCAATGAGTCGTCCAAAAGTAGTCGTCATGAATTTATCGGAAAGAGGAAAATTAGTTCGTGAATGCAAGAGTGATCTATAATGAGTGGTTTGAAAGATAAGGTAATTTTTATTACAGGAGCAAGCAGAGGAATAGGAAAAGCTATCGCAATGAGGTGTGCAGAAGATGGAGCAAATATAGCAGTTGTGGCGAAAACTAAAGAACCTCACCCAAAATTACCTGGAACGGTGTATACGGCGGTTGATGATATAAAAAAAGTAGGGGGTAATGCAATACCATGCATTGCAGACATTCGCTTCGAAGATCAAGTAAAAGTAGCTGTAGATGCAACTATAAAAGAATTTGGAAGAATTGACATACTTATTAATGACGCAAGTGCAATTAGCTTGACACCGATCCTTCAGACTACCATGAAGAAATTTGATTTAATGTTTTCTGTAAACGTGAGGGGCACATTTCTTTGCTCTAAATTATGCATTCCTCACTTGAAAAGAGCGCCAAATCCACATATTCTCAATTTATCGCCACCACTGAATTTGGATCCCAAATGGTTTGCAAATAATTTAGCATATACGATGTCAAAATATGGCATGAGCATGTGCGTCCTTGGATTGGCAGAAGAATTAAAAAAGGACGGTATTGCTGTAAATGCATTGTGGCCCCGAACGGCTATTGCAACTTCTGCTGTGAAGAATTTATTAGGAGGCGAAAAAATGATTGCGCAATCAAGGAAACCTGAAATAGTTGCAGATGCCGCATATATAGTACTCACAAAACCAAGTAGAGAATGTACCGGAAATTTCTTCATTGACGACGAGGTTCTTATAGAGGCAGGATTCTCCGATTTGAGTATATACTCTGTAGTTCCTAATGCGAAATTAATTCCTGATTTCTTTTTATATGGAGGAGGCCAAACATAAATATTTCTGCTTTTGGTTCAAGGATAGCAAAAATTAACGAAAAGAAATCAAGTGATAATAATGAAAAACTCATGGATGATTTATGGGGCATATGGATATACTGGAGAACTACTATCAGAAGAAGCTGTACGGAGAGGATATAAACCTATATTAGGGGGACGGTCCGCTGAAAAACTTAGCACTCTAGCAAATAGGTTAAATTTAGATCAGGTTGTTATAGATCTTAAGGATGGACAACCTCTTATAAATATTTTAAATGATGTAGATTTAATATTAAATGCTGCAGGACCTTTTAAATATACCAATGAACCGATGGTTAAAGCCTGTTTGAAAACTGGGACTAATTATTTAGATATAACGGGAGAAATTCCGATATTTGAACATAATTTTAAGTATGACGACCAAGCAAAAACTCAAGAAATAGCAATAATTTCAGGAGTGGGATTTGATGTTGTTCCTACGGATTGCATGGCAAAATACATTAGCGATAAGGTCTCAAATGCATCAGAATTAGAGATTGGCATAGTAGGAATTGGTAACCCTAGTCAGGGTACCCTAAAAACAATGCTTGAGTATTTATCAGATGGAAGACTTATTCGACGAAATGGAGAATTAATAAGATATGGAAAAAGTAATGGGCCTCGAACTATTCATTTTCCAGATAAAGAACGCAATTTAATACCTGTTAGTTGGGGAGATTTATCAACTGGTTACCGAACAACGGGTATTCCCAACATTACAACCTACATGCCTTTTTCAAAAGCGATGACTTCAATGATTAAAGGAAGCAAAACTAAAAATGATGAAAATTGGAAGAATAATATTAATCGCCTGAGAAGTTGGATAGAAAAAAATGTGCATAATCCAGATGAAGAAGCGCGAATGAAGGGACATTCTTATATATGGGCTCAAGCTTCGAACGATAATGGAGAGAAAAAAGAAGCTTGGCTTGAAACAATGGAAGGCTACAGGTTTACATCTATAAGCGGAATAAAAACTGTTGAAAAAGTATTCGAATTGGAACCCAAAGGAGCTCTCACACCAGCTTTAGCGTTTGGCGAGGATTTTATTTTAGAGTTCCCTGAAACAAAACGCTATGATTCAATTTAATTATCGTATCATAGTGAATCCAATCCTAATTCCTTTAATTTTGTATCATTGGGTTTACCCGTATCTGGATTCCAATCCTTATACTTGTAAAAGAGCTGTTTTAATTTTTCAAAATCAGGAGTTTTTCCTGCGGATCCCCCTTCTTTCAATGGTCGCATAAGAATTTCAGGCAATCTATCGTGATAACTTGTCAAACCCATCTTGATGTTAAACATTCTCTTCATTGTCAAAATCCTTTCGCCGTAGAGTTTAACCTCATCCAAGCCAAATTTTATACCGGTAGCATGTTCGAGCATCGCTGCGTTTTCTGATGGTAATGGATTGCAGAAAGAGCACATTATCATGGAACTGTAAAGAGCCCGGTAATCCATGTCAATTGAGCAATATTCTGCCATTTTTTCATCGTCCGTATATTTATCAATAAACTTCATACCAATTTCGTCTAAGGGAACACCTAATAACGTATAATAGGGATCACAGAGATTATGAGAGGGGCCTTTATGGGCACCTCCCATCCCGTAAGCAATAGCCATCCCATAATTGGACCGTAAATCATGAAAGGTAACTTCCAAACCTAGCACAGTTGCGATTTCTTCTTGTGAAATCCCAAATCTCTTAGCAAACGCATCAGAGCCTTCTGCTAGAATATCACCAATCCCTTCTCTGAATACGATCTTTTCCAAGATTTTTTCGATGAAATTTATACTACCCCATTCTGGTACAAGTCCGTCGATATCTTTTGAATCAATATTTTTTAATTCGTAATGAAGATTTAAGCAAGCAATGATACTTCCAGTACTAATCGTATCAATCCCGTACTCAAAACACTTGTTGTTTATATGCACAATGGCTTCTAACTCGTCATTTAAATTTAGTGCACCAAAACTTACCAGCGTTTCATATTCAGGACCTTCAATCTCGCCGGTTTTATATTTCCCTTCTTTTATAACGACCCTTCGACCACAACCTATCATACAAGAGTGACAAAATCTATTACTTACCAAAATAGTCTCCGCCATTGTCGCCCCCGATATCTTGTATGCATTACTCCAATTTGATTTTGTAAAATACTTTACGGGCAGCTCGCCAGACACATTATACATATCTAAACCCCCCGAGGTTCCTAATTCTGCAAACATACGAGTGGCGATGGAAGAATTAACTGTTTTCCGGGCTTGCGTAATGGCTTCTTTTAGTTTAACTTCATCATTAATTTCAAGTTTGATAGTCGTACCCTTTACTATAATAGCCTTTAGTCTCTTAGATCCCAATATCGCTCCCATCCCTGTTCTTCCTGCAGCTCTTTGTTCAGAAACGATGTTAGCATACTTAACGAGATTCTCTCCCGCTTGACCAATGCAAGCTACATAAGCCTTTTCATCTCCAAATAATTCCTTCAATTTTTGTGCTGTAAAAAAAGTTCCCTTTCCCCATAGAAAGCTTGCGTCTTTAAGCGCCACTTGATCGTCTTTAATTTCAAGATATACTGGCTCATCGGAGGAGCCAATGATTTTTATTCCATCGTAACCTGCTTTTTTTATTTCAGCTCCAAAAAAACTTCCACAGTTAGATTCGCCCCAAAATCCCGTGTAAGGAGATTTTGAGCAAATAACCCACCTTCCGGTGTTGGGAGCAAAAGTCCCGCAGAGAGGTCCAGTCATGATCATTAAAATGTTATCTGGAGATAAAGGATCAGTCTCTTTGTCAATAGCATCATACAACTCACGACATGCATAACCAGCACCACCCAAAAAACTTGAGGCAATGTCTTGATTTAATGGTTCTTTTTCAATCTTCTTAGTGGTGAGGTCAACCTTCAAAATTACTCCTTTAAAACCTTTTAACATTAATTGATTCACAAATTTGCTGTTATTGCGTGTATACAGAATATGTTAATTGACTTGATAATAAATATTGTACTTATAGTTTAATACTCATATCTCTAAAATATTATAAATATATTTAAAAACCATGATGAGTCAAAAATAATATGGAATCATACGATTTTGTAGTAATTGGAAGTGGTGCAGGAAACAGCGTTCTAAATCAAGCATTAAATATGGGCATGAAGTGTGCCCTAGTAGAGATGTCCAAGTTTGGAGGGACATGTTTGACAAAAGGGTGTATTCCTTCCAAAATCTTAGTTTACCCCGCAGATATGATACGAGACGCTCAACATGCGAGTAAAATTGGGTTGAAATTTGATTTAAAAGATTATGATTGGGGCCTTATTGCTAAGCGAATGTGGAGTAAAATAGATCAGAGCAAACAAATTGAAGAGGGCATGTCACGAGTCCCAAATCTCACCGTATATAAAGGTATAGGAGAATTTACAGGAGAATACGAAATGCAAGTAAGATCTAAAGACGGTAATGAAATTTTGGGCCACTTTAAAGCCGAGCGTTTCCTGATAGCATCAGGAGCTCGTTCGTTTATCCCTCCTATAGAAGGATTAGAAGATATAGGGTATCTAACAAGCGAAAGTTTTTTTGGCGAAAAATTTCCTAAGAAACCATGGAAGAGCTTGATAATTATAGGTGGTGGTGTAATTGCAGCAGAATTTTCGCACATCTTCTCTGCGTTTGGAACACAAATTACGGTAGTAGAGATGCTTCCACGCTTAGTTTCAACTGAAGAACCCGAGGTGAGCGCATTTGTTGAAAAAAACTTCAGGAAACACATGAATGTCTATACAAACTATCGTGCTATTAAAGCACGATCGAAGAAAAATATGAAGTTTTTAACCATTAAAAATGAACAAACAGGAGAAGAAAAAGAAGTTGATGCAGAAGAAATATTGGTTGCTGCGGGTGTTCGATCAAACGCCGATCTTTTAAAAGTAGAGAAAACGGGCGTAGAAATTAATAATCGAGGATGGATAATCACAAATGACTACTTAGAAACAAATATTCCCAACATCTGGTGCCTTGGAGACGCTAATGGTCGTTATCAATTTAGACATAAAGCTAATTACGAAGCAGAAATTTGTACCAATAATATTTTTGGCATTGAAAAGCGAAAAGTTGATTATTCCACGGTGCCTTGGGCGATCTTCACCCATCCTCAAATTGGACATGTTGGGATGACAGAAGCTCAAGCAATTGAGAGCGGTCATAAAATCCTTGTTGCAAAAAGACATTACTCTTACGTTGCAAAAGGTTTTTCCATGGGGTATGATGAAGAAGACGATGACGATGGATTTGTAAAACTGGTTGTTGATAAATCATATGCTATACTAGGTGCTCACGTCGTTGGTCCTCATGCTGCGATCTTAGTCCAACCGTTTGTGTATTTAATGAATTCAGGTTATACATGTCCTCCTCCGGGGGAAGACGCAGATATTTTATCCAGAGATGCACGTGCCTGCCCAGAGGGTGGAAGTTTTTTACCTATTTATCGCTCTATGGTTATACATCCATCACTTAACGAAGTTACTGGATGGGCGATCGGAGCTTTAAGGCCCGTGAATATCAAACCCTCACAGCATCACGAACATTAATTTTTTATTCTTTAATAACCATAATTATTTTTCTCTTTTAAAAATGATATATTTTTTTTCCATATGATGGGGTTTATATGCTTCTTTAGCCCTTCTTATACCCTCGATTCCTAAATCTTGTTCTCTATTGATATATTTTGCTTCTTTACAACAATTTTTTGCAAATAAATTGTTTATTGCTTGGTAAGATCCTTCGTAATTAATATGAGCCTTTTCAAAATGAATCACCATCGTGTATGGATTTAGTTGCTCTCCAATAGTGTAAGCAACGCTTTTACCATCAATCAAGATTAAACCACCACCTAAAGAAAGCTCGTTAAAGTTATCAATCGCTTCAAAGATCGCTTGTTGCTCCTCTTGAAGATCTTCATTACTTTGGCATTCGTTATAATCGCACCACTCGATCTGAAGCCGTTTACAGTGATCTAACCATTCTTCTGTTATTAAGTGAAACTCGTAATCGTAAGTCGTCATGAATTTTTTTAACCAGCGACGTTTTTGGCGAAAATTATTTCCCGGTAGAGTTATTAAAGATGTTTTTTCGTAGACATAGTCCCAGTTGTTTCTATCGTCCTTACATTCTAAATTCAACGATTTAAATTCTCCATTATTTCTCAGTTTAACAACAACTTCTTCAGGAACTCGATGAATCTCAATATCTTGGTCTTGCTTAAACATTTCGATGATAACATTATCTGGTTCCCTCCCAATTGGAGGTAAGAAGAAGGTTGGTTCGCTATTTCCCTTAATCGGTGATTTCCACTTTAATAGATAATCTTTTGAAAAGATTATTAGATGGTTTTTCCATTCCTTGAAGAAAAAATTGTAATGATGTCGCCAAATGAACAAGTTAGTAAATGTTAATTCTGATATTTCAGGTTTAAATTCAAGAAAATACTTATCAAATAAGTGCTTATCGCTTAGTTCAATTTCTTTCGCATCGCTTAATTCCATTGTTAAAATCAAGTTTATTATGTTTAAATTACTTTATTCATAATGAAGCTCGAAAATCTCTCTCGCTACTGCTTCATTTATAGATGACATGTCTTCATTCCAAATTTCCTCATGATAATATTTATTATTGTTTTTTATGATGATTGGAGTTCTTTCAACAACTCCTTCCTCTTTATTATAATCTAGTTTATATAAAATTTCATCATCTAGAGATGTTAGATTTAAAGAATTATCTATATAATCAACCTCTTTCCAATCTACATCCTTATCAGCAAGCCAAAATGTCAACATAAGACTTGCTGGATCACTTTCCTTTGTAACGATTATAAATTCAGGGCGCTCGATTTCAAAAATTACTTTCAGATGCCTATATTTCGAATTAAGTAAATCAATTAACTTGCGAGAAAAAACCCGTAGGTTTTTTGAATGCACCAATTTTTCTCTTGCTTGTTTTATCAAGAAATTGTGAATTAACATTCTCGTTGCGTCGGGACCATAAGAACCGAGATATGCAATCCAATGAACTGAAGCTTTACATATGTCATTTAGACTATTATTAGGATACATTGCATTATCCATGATAAGACGTTGATATCTAAATAAGGCTTTAGCAACCCGTTCAATGTAATCAGCAATTGCTAATGCGTATCGAAAAAGGCTTATAATATTAGAAGTTATTCTCGTACTTCTCGTGTTCGCTGCGTTTTCAAAGGACCCCCAAGATTCGCGCCATTCCTCTCTATTAAATATTTCCTTACCACCATATACCATGACCACGTTGATAATATCACTTAGATCTACATCGTGACCCCTTTTTATTTTCTTATCAAAAATTTCTTTAAGTCCAGATCCCTCAAGATAGCTTCCTGCGCCAAAATCAAGCAGTTGATTTGTATCATTAGCTGCAATAAGTACACTTTCTTTTTTCTCGTTAGTAAATAAGTTAGTCCATGAAACCTTCTTTTCCCATTCACGGGTAGTTTTATTTTTTGTCCAACCAGAACGTTTTAAAATGTGCTCTAATAAATCAACTTCATAAACCCAGAAGTCAATATCGTCAGTATACCTCTTTCTCCTCCAATCTCTAGAAGTATACTTCCCAAAATATAACTTCATTGTACCTCTAACAAGGTCATACTTACGATTTCTCATCGTTTTTTGCGCTTGTTCATAATGAGAATGTTCAGGATCATGTGCTATATCAATAATTTGATTTACGATATATTTTGCTTCACCAGCGACTATATCGCATGGAATATTACCATCAGAGGGATAAGACCTGGATCCTCCATCCATGAACTTTTTGAAGAGATCTAAATCATCTTCAGGAATGACATACCATGGGTTATTAAACATGACTTTACTAAAAACATAATGAGTGAAACCAGCTTCATCTACTCTTGTTTTCTCAGTTATAGGAGATACATCTCGAAGATTATCTCCTTTTGAAACCACATCTGCTTTTAAATCCCAAATTTCTTTCATCAAATAAAATTAGCGAGATTATCTATTAAACTTTGGTTTTATGTATTATCAATATTAGTTTTAATAATGAAAATTCAAGTGTATTACGAACAAATGAAGTCCTCATATCTTTGATTTATAATTTATAAAAATAACAACTCGAGTTGGTTAGATGCTATCGTAGTTAAAAGCTATTCTAAATAAATTATATAGAATATATTTATTATTCTTCTTCTTAGTTTATTATTCAAGGAACATGATAAAATTCAAAAAAAAATTCCTTTCTATTAAATTACACAAAAAAAGTTGATTAATATGAGTATTGAAAAAATTGAAAATGAAGAAATAGCCGAAGAATTGGATACTAGGGGGCTTTATTGTCCAGAACCACTTTTTGAAACAAGAAACTTATCAGAAACTCTTGAAGTCGGTCAATGTTTCAAAGTTATTGCTGATGATCCCGCTGCAGATGAGGATTTACACAGGTGGGCTAAACGCACCGACACCGAGGTCGTTGAATTTAGAAAGGATGGAGACGATTTAGTATTTGTTTTTAAAAAAACAAAATAAAAGGAGATGATTGAAAATGGCAAAAAAATTGTTATATGTACAGACAACTGACAGCCCTGATAAACAATATTCTCCGTTAGTGTTAGCTCAAACCGCAAAAGCAATGGATATTGAGCCTACTGTATATTATTTGGGAACGGCATTGAGAATCTTAAAACCTGGCGAAGCAGAAAAAATAAAAATGGGTAATTTCCCAACCGTGAAAGAAATGATAGATAAGACATTGGAAGCGGGGATCACGGTTTTAGTCTGCGAAGCATCTAAAAGAATGTTAGGGTGGGACACGGTAGAATTAATTCCTGGTGTGAAAATTGTCGGTGCAGCGACGTTAAATGATTTAGTTTTAGAATCAGATGGTACTTTATGGTTTTAATTAAATTTTATAATTATTTTTTTAAAAAAAAGAATGGAGGAATAGAAAATGACAACATATTTAGATTATCAATCGGCAAAGCCTGTAGACGAACGAGTCTTGAAGGAAATGCTTCCTTATTTTAATGAAAAATTTGGTAATCCTTCTTCGTTGCATCTATATGGATATAACGCTACGAATACATTGGAAGAAGCTAGGAAAAAAATAGCCGACTTTATTAATGCTCCAAGTCCTGATAATATAATCTTCACATCTGGCGCAACAGAATCTAATAATCTGGCGATAATAGGTGCGGCAATGAGGAGAAAAAATCAGGGTAATCACATAATTATTTCAGAAATCGAGCATATTTCTATTCATAATATTGGGAAGTATTTAGAAAGACAGGGTTTTAAGGTAAGCAGAGTGGGTGTTGATAGATTTGGTAGAATCAATTTAAACAAATTAGAGCGATTAATTACTGATCAAACAATAATAATATCAATATCTATAGCTAGCAATGAAATTGGTACGCTACAGCCTGTTAAAGAGATTGCAGAAATTGCTCAGAAACATAAGATTTGGTTTCACTCTGATGCTGTAGCCAGTCAATGTTCAGTACCTATAGATGTACAAGATGTCCCTTATGATTTACTTACTCTTTCTTCGAATGAAATCTATGGTCCGAGAGGAGTAGGTGCCTTATATTTAAAAAAAGGAGTGAGAGTAAATCCGGTCCTTATAGGAGGAGGTCAAGAACGAGGAATGCGATCTGGATCAGAAAACATGCCTGGAATTGTAGGCTTCGCTAAAGCAGCGGAGATAATGAAAGCTGAAATGAGTGAAGAATCCGCAAGATTGAAAGAGTTAAGAGATAAACTTATTCAAGGTATTTTGACCATCCCCAAATCCTATTTAAATGGACATCCTGAAGAGAGAACTCCTCATAATACAAACTTTCGCTTTGATTACATTGAGGGGGAATCGCTATTACTCGCTCTAAGGGATGAGGATATTCAGGTTGCGACAGGTTCAGCTTGCTCTTCAAAAACCTTAGAACCATCTCATACATTAATCTCATGCGGATTATTGCACGAAGAGGCACACGGTAGTTTGTTATTAACTTTAGGGAGATTTACAGAAGAAAAGGATATAGATAAGATTATAGAAGCATTACCGGGTGTAATAAAGAGGTTAAGAAAATTATCACCTCTCACGCCTGCAAAATTTTTAGAACAAATTAAAGAGGAGGAAAAATAAATGAGCGTACATAAATACACCGATAAAGTAATGGATCATTTTAGGAATCCAAGAAATGTTGGTGAGATAGAGGATGCTGATGGTATTGGAAAGGTCGGTAATCCTGTGTGTGGAGATTTAATGTGGATATACATTAAAGTGGGTAAAAATGATAAAGGAGAAGAAATCATTGATGATATAAAATTCAAAACCTTTGGTTGTGGTTCAGCAGTTTCGACTTCTTCAATGATAACGGAAATGGCAAAAGGTATGACCTTAGATGAAGCTTATAAAATTACTCGAAGTGATGTAGCTGATGAACTAGATGGACTTCCACCCATCAAAATGCATTGTTCAAATCTAGCAGCAGATGCGTTACAAGCAGCTATAGATAATTACAGAACGGGAGCAACACCCGAAGTTGAGATTGTCACATCTTGTCAATTAGACACGAGGATCGTTCTTGGACTTACGGAATTTCTTGGAAAAGGAGTGTATAAGCAAATAGATGACATAAACGAGTTCAAAGATAAGCGAATTCTAGTTGTTGATACTGGAGATAAATCACTAGAACTTGCGATCGAACTTACCAGCATTACGGGAAGAGTAATCTTGGTAACTTCAGCAAAATCAATCCCTGGAACAGTAGAACTAAGAAAGAAATTGAAGGTTTCTGAAGTCAAGATCCTCCAAGAATCTGAACTCATAGAAATAAAAGGAGAACTTGACGAAGTGGAAAAAGTTGTAATTCATGACTATGACGAAGACGAAAACTATGAACTATTTGTCGATACGGTAATAATTCTTGATTAAATAGAAAAACATTAATATTCTTTTTTTCTTCTATAATCATTATCATGAATGAGCAAAAATTTTTAGATGATATTGATTCGTGCTTAGACTGTAAGAGTTGCCTTGAAGTTTGCGATACATTCAAAGCGACTAATAATGAACTCCAGTCTCCTAACGGTAGGTTAATTATAGCTAAAAAAGTTTTAACTAATGAAAATATTTCTGAAGAGGAGCGTTTTAGCTTATATACATGTACTTTATGTAGTGCGTGTAATCTAGAATGCCCACAGGCCATAAACATTGCGGATATAGTACATGCTTCAAAAATAGAATTAGTTAAAAAAAATCAGGGTCCTTTTGAGATTCATGAAAAAATCATCAAAGGGATTGTAGAAAATGAAAATTCCGTAGGCGGAAAGCCAGAGGAACGTTTAGATTGGTTGCCCAAAGAATATAAGGCAATTGAAACGTTTGAGAAAAAGGAGTCTGATACGTTATTATTTTTTGGCTGCATGTCGTCCTTTAGAGTAAAGGAAAGCGCAAGTGCGCCATACAAAATATTAACCCACGCAGGGTATGACTTTAAAATATTAGAAAATGAGCCTTGTTGCGGAGAATATGTGTATTCAGCTGGGAAGTTAGAGTTAGCTAAGGATATGTTCAAGAATAACGTGGAATTGTTCAAGAAAAACGGGATTAAGAATATAATTGTCACCTGTGGGGGATGCTTATATGCTTTTGATACCGTTTATCCTAAATATATTAAGGATTACGATATAAAAGTCAGGCACATTGTAGAAGTCGTACACGAATTGGTGCAAGCGGGCAAGATTAATTTAAAAAGCATTGATAAAACAGTAACATATCACGATCCATGCCGTCTTGGGAGGAAATATAAGAACGGCCCATCGATTAATGAACCAAGAGAACTCTTAGAGATGTGCGGGGTGGAAATAAAGAACATCAGTGAAAATCCAAAAAAGGGACCTTGTTGCGGAGCAGGTTCGGGTATTCGTGGTGTTGATAGTAATTTAGTAATAAAAATTGGTGCAAATTTATTTAATGATATTGAAACAAAAGAAATCGCGACTTCCTGTCCTTTATGCGTGTTTAACTTTCGATATGTTAATTATAAAAACCAAATAGATAAAGATTCTAAATATATTACAGATTATATATTAGAATCCATGGAAAAGAAATAAAATCTGGTGAAATATATGAAAAAAGTTATAGTAGTTGGAGGCGTTGCGGGTGGAGCATCTACAGCAGCCCGTTTAAGACGTTTGAGAGAGGATTTCGAGATCATAATGCTCGATAGAGGCCCGTATGTGTCTTTTGCAAATTGCGGGTTACCTTATTATGTAGGCAATGTTATAAAAGATCGTAGCGCCCTTGAATTAGTAACTCCTAAGCGATTTCTAGAACGATTTAACATCGATGTTAGAGTATATAATGAAGTTAAATCAATCGATTCCGAAAACAAAAAGGTTGCTATTAGAGACTTGAATCAATCAAACGACTATGAGTTAGAATATGATTATCTTGTTTTAGCAACAGGGTCAATTCCGATAGTTCCTCCATTTCCGGGTCTTGAAGACGTGCCTTATTATCAATTGTGGACAATTCCCGATGCGGTAAAGATTCGAGAATTTGTTGATGCGAATCACATAAAAAAAGCTGTTGTTATAGGTGGAGGCTTCATTGGTTTAGAAATGGCAGAGAATTTAGTTAAAAAAGGTGTAAAGGTGAAAATTGTAGAAATGTTAGATCAAGTTATGCCTCCTATAGATAAGGAAATGGCTCATTTCATTCATCAAGAATTAATTTTAAACGGTGTATGTCTCGTATTAGAAGATCCAGTAGAATCATTTGGTAGAGATTCAGAGGGATATCCCTTTGTCAAAACGAAGAATGAGCGTACCATTGAAACAGATTTAATAATAATAGCTATAGGTATACGCCCAGAAAGCACTCTAGCGAAGAGGGCAGGTTTAAAATTAGGTGCTCGAGGGCATATAGTAGTTTCTGAGAACATGTTAACCTCGGATCCAAATATTTACGCAGTGGGCGATGCGGTTCAAGTTTTACATTATCAAACGAGAAATCCAATATCAATGGCATTAGCAGGACCAGCAAATAAACAAGGACGGATTGCTGCGGATAATATTGCAGGAAGAAATTCTCAATATAAAGGAGTATTAGGCGCTTCAGTTGTTAAAGTATTTGATATCACAGTTGCTACGGTTGGTCTAACGGAAAAACAATTAAAAGAGACGAATATAAACTATGAAAAAATATATCTACATCCTAATAACCATGCGGGATATTACCCTGGAGCGTTTCCTTTGGCTTTTAAATTGCTTTTTGAAAATCCATCCGGAAAAGTATTAGGTGCTCAAGTTATAGGTGGATTTGGAACTGAAAAAAGGGTGGACGTGATCTCTACAGTTATTAAATTAGGTGGTACAGTTTATGATTTAGAGGAATTAGAATTAACATATGCCCCACCGTATGGATCTGCTAAGGATCCGGTAAACATGGCAGGATTTGTTGCAGCTAATTATTTGAGAAATGACATGCCTATTTGGCATTGGCACGATATTGAGAAACTTAAAGGAGATAATAATGTATTACTAGATGTTAGAACTCCAGAAGAATACAAAGCAAGAACAATTGAAGGGGCGGTTAATATCCCATTAGAAGAGCTTAGGAATAGGTTGGACGAAATTCCTGGAGGAAAGCCCATCATCACATTCTGTGAAGTTGGATATAGGAGTTATTTAGCAACAAGAATTCTCTTACAAAAGGGATTTAAAGAAGTATATGAATTAACAGGCGGATTTAAAACATACGAGATGGCATCGTCCACCACTGAAGAAATTGTTGCTGCTTGCGGCGGGAACCTTCAAATAATGGAGGAATATGTCAAGGAAAAAGCTGTTGAAAGCGATGAATTCATGATAACGGATGCTTGCGGATTATCGTGTCCTGGTCCTCTAAATGCGTTAATTAAGTCATTGGAAACGCTTCCTGAAAATAAGAAATTAAAAATTTATGCAACTGATCCAGGTTTTAAATCTAGCGTGGAAGCATACGTCAAATTAAACGAAGCTGTCGAATTATTATATCTTGGGAAAGAAGAAGGAAAAATTGTAGCTACCTTACAGAAGGTAAAGGCTGCTGAGAAAGAATTAATTACCCCAATACCCCCCAAGAAGAAGTCCAGGAAAGAATTAAGAGCTCCAGGTGCACCTCCCGTCTCAAATATTAGTTCAGAAGAATTATATGAACGAATTGATTCAGATGATGCGCCGGCCATTCTCGTTGATGTAAGAACGCCAGATGAATACTACGGAAGAATCGGACACATTCAAGGATCAAAGCTTATACCATTAGGAGATTTACTGAACGATTTGGGGGCTTTAAACGAATATAAAGATGAAGAAATCGTTGTTATTTTCCACAGTGGTTCTCGATCAATGATGGCAGCACAATTATTAGCTCAAGCGGACTTCAAAGATTTGCGAAATTTAACAGGCGGAATGATGATGTGGAATAGGAAAGGTTATCCAATTTCTAATGAATAACCAGAATAGAATTCTTTTATGGAAAAAAAAAGAGTATTTAGCCTTATTTAATCATTTTTTTACTTAAAGCAATAAGTCCTCCCGCGAGTGTGCCACATAATATAGTGATGGCAAGGGCAACTACGAGTAACACCATATCCCCTGGCCAGAGTATGGCCCAACTTATCCATGCGATAGGTATAACTGCGCCTGCGAGCCAACCAATCATTTCTTTCAATTCAATGATTTCTCTGCTTAGTGCCGTAAGCCCCCCAGATATTGTACCTAAAATTATGGTAAGCCCAATAGCAACTACAAGAAACACCATATTCCCTGCTCCAAGTATGGCATAACTTATCCAGGCAACTGCTATGCCCGCGCCAAACATCCAACCAATAACTTCTTTCGTGTCAGTCATATCTTATTATCTCCAATGATTATTTAGTATGAATTATTAAAACATAAATCATCTTAAAACCTTTTTATTATTAATAATTTATAACTGATTTTTTTCATTAATCTACTAATCTAAAGCGATTCCATCATATTCTTTCTAAACTATAAATATAAAATTAAAGTGTTTATCTGTAAAACTTATAATAAATACAATAATCATAAATACTGATTAAACAAAAATTTAGAATGGTTGAAAAAAAAATGAAAGAAACTCCAAAAAAATTATTTACAGCCTATGTAGGAGAGTCGCAAGCTAGAAATCGCTATACCTTTTGGGCAAAATTAGCGAAAAAGGAAGGATATGCTCATATTTCTCAAATTTTCTTAGAAACAGCAGATCAGGAATTACAGCACGGCACTTGGTTTTATAAAATGCTTCAAGACTTCAAGAAGGAAGAGCCATTTGACGATATGAAAGTATTACCCGAAGCAGAATTTCATACGACATATGGTACTACTGCTGAGAATTTAAAATCCGCAATGGAGGGAGAAGACATGGAATGGCAAACTCTGTATCCAGATATTGCAGACACGGCAGAGAAAGAGGGATATCCTAAAATTGCTAGCAGGGTAAGGGCAATTATTAAAGCTGAGAAGCATCATTCAGAGCGCTATGGAAAGTTGTTAAAACTCGTTGGAGATGACGCATTCTTTAAGCGTGGTGAAAAAATTGTATGGGTTTGCATGGAATGCGGGTATGAGTTTGAAATGGATTCTCTCCCCGAAGATTGGAAATGTCCATCTTGCGATCATCCAAGAGCTAACTTCAGAAAGAAGTGCGAAATGTATTAATAAATTCAAAAGTCTTTTTTAAATTTTAAACTAAAAAGGTGAAAGAAAATGGAAGTAAAAAATATATACAAATGTGAAGTTTGTGGAAAGGTTATTGAAATATTAAAGCCTGGAGCCCCAGAAACTATTTGTTGTGGGCAACCAATGAAACTTATGGAAGAGCAGACAGCTGAATGGCAAGGAGAAAAACATGTTCCTAAGATCACTATCGATGGTAATAAAGTCGTCGTGGACGTTGGAGTCTCTATGGGAACGCCACACCCTATGTCTGAGGAGCATTGGATAATGTGGATTGAATTAATTTGTAAGGACGATTGCTATAAGCGCAAGTTTTTAAAACCTGGGGATGAGCCAAAAGCCACTTTCGTTGTCGCCTCAACGGAAGGAGTATGGGCCAGGGAGTACTGTAACCTTCACGGTTTGTGGAAATCATCCTAAAAAAATAATATTCAAATCTTTTTTTTTTATTAATGAATTATAAACATAATTATTTTAATATCTAAAAACAAGTATTCTTAATTAATAACAAAATCGTGATAAATTTATGTTAAAACAAGTGTATAAATGTAACAAATGCGGGATGGTCATGTTCGCTACTGCTGACTATATAGAATGTTGCGGACAAGAAATGAAGCCATTAGAACCACAAACAGCGGACTGGAAAGGCGAAAAACACGTGCCAAAAATCGCCATTGATGGAAATAACGTAACTGTTGATGTTGGAATTTCAATGGGTACACCTCATCCCATGACGGAAGAACACCATATTAAATGGATTAATTTAATAGGTAAAGATTATTACGAAAAAATAAACTTAAAACCAGGAGATGAACCAAAAACAACTTTCTTAGTTCCTGATACGGAAGGTCTTTGGGCACGAGAGTATTGCAATCTCCATGGTCTATGGCGTTCATCTTAATAGTTTATATAAAGGAGCAGCTCATAAAAGGAGGAGGAAAATGGCTCAAAAGTTTGTATTATTTGCCTTTAATGGAGATCCTATGTGTTTTATTCACGTAATTTTAAATGCTCTCGATCTGCAGCAAAAGGGATTTGAAGTAAAGGTAGTAATTGAAGGATCGGCTTGCAAGTTAGCAAGTGAATTTGAAAATGAATCTAATCCATTTTATCAACAATATCAAGAATTAAAAAATAGTGGTTTAATCGACTGTTTTTGCAAAGCTTGTAGTGCTAAAATGGATTCTTTGGATTTCATAGAGAAGATTGGATTTCCAACTTGTAGTGAAATGAATGGACATCCAAGCATGGCAAAATATATAAGTGAGGGATATACAATAATAACTTTTTAAAATTTTTTTGTAAATAACAACTTAAAATTGAGTGATAATCGTGTTTTTGCAGATTTTTGTTTTGGTGTGTTTCAGTGTCGTTATTATAGCACTTTTTCGTGAAGAAACGGACTTTTTGACATATACTATCGCAGCGATGTTTGCCGCAGTAGTAGCCACTTTTATTTTCCTGCCTGAAGCCATTACAATAGAGCATATGATTATGGCAGTTGAGTGGGAAGTCATCTTCTTCTTGATATCTTTATTTACAATTGTAGAGATTCTAGATAATCAAAATATATTTCAGGAGATAGCTTTAAGAATTACAACAAAATTTGAAACAAACACGAGAAAGTTTTTCTGGGTCATATGTTTAATTTCAACTTTATCTGCAGCGTTTATTAATGATGTTTCCGTGGCAATAATTTTTGTTCCAATGATCATCAATACTAGCGAGAAGATGAAGATTAATCCGGCTCCAATTCTATTAGGCATGACAATTTGCATAAATATCGCAGCAACCCTTACTCCCTTTGGTTCAGCCCAAAATATTTTAATAGCAAATAAATTCAATTTAACCTCAAACTGGTTCTTTATTAGCTTAGGAGCATATTTCATAATAGGAACATTGATTACGCTTTTTTTATTAGATAAATTTATTCTTAGAAAGAAATTAAGAGACGTCTGGATCCCTCATTGTAGAGAAAATGAAGAGTCAACGGAGATTGAAAATCTTGAGGATCACGAGTTAGTAATCCTGGAAGAGCATATTGATAAGAAAGTATTTTATAAAAACTTGATTGCCCTGGGAGTTTTTTTTGTTCTACTCATACTAATTCCAAACATATTGTTTGTCGGTGTATTAGGATTATTAATCTTCATTTTTATCAATCCAAGCAGAAACGAAAGAGGAAAAAGGAAAGTCGAAATTTCATCCTATCTAGGAAAAGTAGATTTCAAACTCGTTTTTTTCTTCATTAGCTTGTTCATATTAGTCTATTGCATGGAGGTCAATGGAACACTTCTCGCTCTTGAAGATTTGGTTACTTTTATCACCCCCAACAATTTATTCCTCGTGAGCATATTTATCCTTATCTTAACTTCTCTCCTATCAGGATTTTTGGATAATGTCCCAGTCACGATAATATTCATACCTGTCATCCAGGTTTTAACGAGCACGGGTCTTGCTCCTACACCAATGTTAATCGCATTTATTTTAGGCATCAATTTGGGGGGAAATATTTTTCCACAAGGTTCAGCAGCGGACATGATGACACTCGAACTCTCGGAGAAATATTGTGCTGATGATTTGAATTACAGGGTTTTGTTGAAAGTAGGAGGAATTTTTGCAATATTACACATTCTTTTAGGAATAGGCTATATAGCAATCATAGTTTTTCTATTCTTTTAAGATATTTTTATTTAAATTTCATTTTTTTGAATGCTGATTTTAGATCCATCAATAGATATAAATCCTTCTTTCTCTAATTGAAGAAGGATTCTCTTTAATTTATTCAAGTTTACATTTAACTTTTGAGATAACTCTATTGTAGTCGATTCTGAAATTTTAAGGAGTTGTTTTAATATTTTTCCTCGAACCTGGCGATCGGATCCTTTAAATGGAGCTTGTTTTCTATAATGAGCACTTCGTTTATTTAATTCTGGATGAGTTTTCCTGAGCATCACTCCGTAATCCATTAATGCATAATACCATTCTCGAGGGTTCTTTTTGTCTAAAGTACTCTCCACCAAAGGAAGAATTTCTTTATCGTCAATCTTATTCCTTTTAGGGAAAAAGAAATAAATAAAAACTCTCCGTATGTTTGTTTCGATAAAATAAACTGGTTTATTGTATGCAAACGCTACTATTGATGAAGCTGTATTATGTCCGATTTGCGGAAATTTCTTTAATTCTTCTACTGAATCAGGTAGCCCACCATCAAACTCATTAATTACCAACTCGCTAATGTTTTTTAAGGCGATAGCTCTTCTATTATAACCCAGTCCTTGCCATGCGAGGAGGACATCTCCTAATGGTGCATTTGAAAGAGCTTTAAAATCGGGGAACTTATTCTTAAACTGGAGGAATTTTTCTGTAACTCTTCCCGTTTGAGTTTGCTGAAGCATTATTTCGGAGACTAAAACATTATATGGAGTGATATCGTTCCTGAAGGGAAATTCCCTTCCATGTTGCTTAAAGTAAGAATAAATTATTTTCTGAAAAGTGTTAATTACTTCTGGACTTAAACCATTTTCTCTATATAATTTATGAAATTCCGTAATGAGCATTTTGCATCCATTTAAATTTATTCCTTCTGAAGGAATTGACTTTTTAATTGGTCATATACGCCCCCTCCACGAGAAAAAGGACAGACTTTCACGCAAACGGAGCACCCCGTTGTCTCCAGGAAATACGGATAACATTTTGGTCTATCGATACATGATTTTAGTGCACCTATAGTTTCAACTCCTTCTAAATAAGGAACGCGTTTCTCATTTATAGCTTCAGTCGGGCATTCTTCTCGACAAATGCCACAAGTGGAACAAAATTCTTCAATCCATTCGTGTTCTAAAGAATCAGTTAGGTTGAAATGTTGTTTATCAATAAATATAGGAGCAATCCTCTGTCGAACTCCAAATTCAGGAGTTATGAGTAAACCGAATTGGCTTTGCCACCCAAGTCCTGCTTTTCCTGCTAGAGGTGGTGTTACCGTTAATCCATCCAAAGGATGGTTAGGTTGGCACTTTATCCCTCTTTCTCTTAGCCATCGGGCGATATCGTTTACAGCGTTTCCCAAGTGCCAATAAACCCTCATCGTTTCCACTCCAGCTGCATGTTCAGGTGCTTTATCTATGGGATCTTTTCTCATTTCTTCAATAAAAACAAGTGCATATGGATAAGAAATGAACTTTCCGCTAAATATAAACTCAGTCGGTATACGAGTAAATCCAATTTTTTTAATACCCCATTTTTCTGAAGCGTATTCTTTTAATTCCTCCCATAATTCTTGATTACCATTATCCCGCACTTCAATTTCTACGACCTCTTCGTTCTGGACAAGTTCTTTAAATGAACGACCTCGAGCGCGCAAGATCCGTATCATGTATCTTATCGTTTTGAAAGATACCATTCTAATTTTTTCTGGAAATTCGAACATCTCTGCTTCTTTGTTCCCCAACATCTCAAATCCGTTTGTCGGTGAGAGAGGAGAAGATGTAATATATGTGGTTTCTCCAGATTCATGGGATTTTCTTGCTTTGGTTAAATAATTCCTTTCAGCTTTAGGTGTGGGCATTGTACCAACCCCATCTTCTCGCTGTTGCATTCTTTTCATAACGAAATGTTGCAATCCCATACTAATAATAAAAAATGCAAATCAAAATAATATTTTCAATTCGAATATAGAAATTAAAAATAAAAGAATATAATAGAATAGAAAGGACTTTTTTAGGTTATTTTTTTAAATTTGTCTTTTGGGGCACCGCAAACAGGACATTTATCTGGAAGGTCTCCTTCGTGAGTATAACCGCACACCGGACAAATGTGAATATCTGTCTTTTCTAAATCATTACCAGCTTCAGCTGCTTTTAAAGCTTTTTCATATAGACCATGATGGATTTTCTCCACTTCATTAGCTAAATGAAATGACCTTTCTGCTTGTTTATTTCCTTCTGCTTTCGCTTCTTCTATGAATTTAGGATACATTTCAGTAAATTCGTAGTGCTCTCCTCCAACTGCAGATTTAAGGTTTTCGACAGTAGATTTAATGCCACCTAATACTCTTAAATGAGCGTGAGCATGAACTGTCTCTGCAGCAGCGGCAGCTCGAAACAATTTAGCAATCTGAGAAAGCCCATCTTTATCGGCCTGTTCGGAAAAAGCCAAATATTTACGATTTGCTTGCGATTCGCCTGCAAATGCTCCCTTTAAATTATCTTCTGTTGTCATAGTTCTTCATTACCTTGAATTATATCATTTTATGTTAGATTTAGTAGTAACTAAAACCATTTAATAATTCTTTTTATATTTTAAAAATTTTTTAAAAACTAGAATTTCTTGAAAAATCGTGGACTATGGTCGCAAATCTTACAATTCCTAGTTGGTTCTTTTAATTCAATATTTCCACAAATAGTGCATACATGGATATAACTGGATTCAATTGGTTTACCTTTTTCAAGACTTTTTAAATAGAGGGAGTATAATTTCGCGTGAACCTTTTCTGCTTCTCTCGCTAATTGGAAAGAAAGTTCCACCACATCATATTCTCCGACTTTTACATTTTTCAAGAAATCTTTATACATTTTCTTAACTTCATAAGTCTCTCCATTAATAGCGTCAGTGAGGTTAGATTGCGTGCTCTTAACATGAGCTTTTAATTCGTCTTCATTAATAACAACAAAATCATCCGGATTGACTTCCTCATTGGTAATGCTTGACATGGCTTTAAGATGGTTCTTTACATGAATACTTTCGGCATGTGCAACTGCGGTAAATAATTTAGCTACTTCGGGAAGATTTTCTTTCATCGCTTGTTCTGCATAGAGTTCGTATTTCCTCTTTGCGTTACTTTCTCCATTAATCGCTTCTTTCAAATTTTCTATGATGCTTGACATGATAACTCTCCATCTATAAGAATAAAATGATGATTTGGAAAGTGTGGCTAACTTTTAAGATAAAAATATCATTTTTTTTTCAATTTTAATCTGTCCAAATCGTTTATAATTTATTAATTTTTTCAAGTTCTTTAAATACTGCATCATTTTCAGGTATATCCTTCATAGAATCTCCGTAATATGCATACTGAACAATTCCTTGTTTATCAACGATTAATAATCCGGGCATCCTTCCTAATTTTGTGATTTTTACCTGCTGGTTTAGCATTTTTGAAACTTTTTTAGATTCATCGTAGAAAATCGCGTATTTGTTTCTTGCATATTTTTGTTCCATTTTTTGCGCATTTTCGATGCTATCTACAAGGATAGGATATAAATACGCATCCATCTCCTCGAATTTCTCGTAGTCTTTGCGTAATTCTGCTATGTGCCATCGACAGTATGGTCATTGAATGCCTCTGAGGAGGATAATTATAGCAATTTTTTTACCCTCCAAATCACGTATACCTATAGTTTCACCTCTCGAATTCGGTAATGAAAATTCTGGAATATGTTTACCAAATAGATTAAATTTATCTTTAATTTAAATCACCATGGTAATGATGTTTATAGGATGATAGAAATGAGAACATATAAAATGTTTTCTCTTATAATTTCTAAATAAAAAAATCACGACCATGAAATTTTAAAAGCAACCGCATGGTCGCAAGGTTTTTCTTGAGGCATTGTAATTCGTAATCCTTGTTCTGTAAGATGCCATGTTAAATCTTTATCACTTCCTAGAATGCGAATTGATTTAATATCAGGTTCTTCAATCATGTAGAACTCTTCTTCAGAATTCCACTTCGACCTGGGCACGGGTGGCTTTATAAGACTTTTTATCAATAGCTCCTTTTCAGGCCATCCAAGCGAAAAGATATATAGTGCGTCTTCTTTGGTAACAAATCTTAGATCTGAAGAGGTATAACTCACTTCGTTTTCTTCGCTAAAGCCACCAGCATCGAGCAATTTTGTAGGGCCTTCTTCAGCGATACTCCAAGGCGTAGTATTAAAAATGGCTTCATTATTCATTTCCATCCATTTGCCAATATCTAATAGCCCTGATTTAACTTCCTCTGGGATCTCTCCATTTGCCTTTGGACCAAAATTAAGCATTAAGGTTCCATTCTTTGCAATAATATCAAGGAGATTGTGAATTATCGTGCTGATTGGTTTATATCTTTCACCTTCGACGTATCCCCAACTCATCTCCCCCATTGAGGTGTCAGTGTTCCATTTATAGTAAGTGAGTTTATCCATCCTCCCCCGTTCATAGTCCCTCAATCCTACACATGGGGGCAAATGATGATCTTTGTAGAGTATTTCGACTCCTCTTCCCCATTCCTCGGCGCTATTGTAATAATAAGCAACCATCTCTCTTTTATACTTGTCAGGAATCCGGTTTAACCCAAAATCAAAATATATGAGGTCAGGGTGATAATTATCGAACACCTCTTTTAATTTTGCAAGCCAGATATCTAAAAATTCCTTGCTGGGGCGATCAAATTTATTCATCCCCCCTCCATGAGGAGGTCCATAAAAATCCGAGTATTGAGGATCACCAGTATCGAACTTTTCAGAATGCCGATAATAGTAGTAATTATGAGCGTGATGAAATGTACACACGAATTTCATTCCTTGTTTTCGGATGGCTTTTTCCATCTCACCTACTATATCGCATTTTGGACCCATGTTTACGCTATTCCAGCGGTTAACCTTGCTGTTCCACATGGAAAAACCATCGTGATGTTCAGCAACGGGACCAGCAAATTGTGCACCTGCTTGCTTGAATAAGCTCGCCCACTCGTCAGCGTTGAATTTCTCTGCAGTAAATAAAGGTATGAAATCCTTGTACCCAAATTCCGAAAGTTTTCCAAAATTTTTTTCATGAAATCTTTTAACAACGCGCCTATACATCATGGTCGGATACCATTCAGTGACATGGGCAGGGACTGAGTAAATGCCCCAATGGAAATAAATGCCAAATTTAGCGTCATCAAGCCACTCGGGACTTCTATGTCTTTTTAAAGAATTCCAGGTAGGAAGATATTTCTCTGGACTCATGATAACATCTAGAGTCTTAATTATTTATTTCATTAAAAGATTTATAAAAAAATAGAGGTAGTAAGAGAAAATTGGATCGTAATTATTTCGTCCCCCATTTAGTCAATTTCATGTAACGACGAATTGGTCGTGATCTAGCCGATGAAACAAACAATTTTAACATAGTTCGACCTAATCTACCAGGCATCACCCACATTTTTTTCTTATTTAACGCTTCATATGCCTCCTTTGCTACAAAATCTGGATCGTGGGCAAGTTTATTATCTTTATCAAAAGTTTTTAAATCATCCATTCTAGCTTCATGTTGAAACCCTGTCCTCGTTGGAGGAGGCAATAATACCGTGATATTTACATCTATCCCAAGATCTTTCAATTCTTCATTTATTGCTATCCCATAATATATAACGAAAGCTTTCGCAGCACTGTAGGCTGCAGATTTAGGTGTAGGACCTAAACCCCCTTGTGAAGAAGTGAGTAATATTTTTCCTCGATTTTTCGCAACCATGTCTTTCAAGTAATATCGCGTTAAAAGATAGTTAGTAACCACCAATAAATTAATCATGTTCAAATCACGTTCAATTTCAAACTCATGATACCACCCAAAAGCTCCGTAACCTGCATTATTACATAAAATTTCGATATCATATCCATTTTGAGAGGTAAAATCATATAATTCTTTCGCAGCATCTTGAACGCCTAGATCTTGTTTACGATATATTATCTTAGTTACCGGCATGTTTTTGTCAAACCATGCTTTCGCACGATCTAATTCATCTTGAGGTTTAGCCACTATAATAAGACTATACCCATCTTTTGCTAATAATTTCGAGAGCTCCATTCCAATTCCACTTGAACCTCCCGTAACTAAGGCATATTTTTCGTTTTGTTCCATAATATTTTCCTCTTTTCAAATTTGATTTAATAATTAATAATTAATAAAAAAAAAATTATCCCCCGCTTAACGGTGTTAATTTTGTAGTGAACTCTTTTTTGCTTTGTGATTTTAAATATTCATTTTCCAAAGCTTCTGGTACCCCTTTAGCGCTAGCTAAATCCGATATGGCAAAATCTAGGTTTAAAAGGTCTAGAGTTTCTTTTTTCGGAATCCCGTTTTTCTTATATCCCATTGCATTATAGTAATCTTGAGCTATAATCTCAAAATCCCATGATTTACCTTTTAATGGTCCTTTTGTTTGAGGAGGAGAACCAATTGCCCGTTGGGGAATATAATGACGAATAGCTCCCTCACGAGCATTAAACATTTGACGTAATGTTTGTATTCTATGTCCTGTTTCCAATATTTCATCGATAGAAACATCCCATCCGGTTATAGCTTGAATGACTTCTAAATACGGATATGCTCCCATGTTGAGAGCAAAGATACACATGCCATTCGCTTCTATTGTTTGTTTGAATTTCGCATTTTTTGCCTGTAAAATCCCCAAATCACTTTCATCGTTAATATCCCATGGACCTAATTCCTCCAGAAAGTATTTCACACCCAATTTATCCATGTTAAGTGTTGCTGCTGTATGTCGTCCAGGTGTTGGGTCAGCAATATAGGTAACTCCTAACATGGGATCCGCTCTAGGATCGTGCATTGGAATCTCTTGACCATTTGCGTGCATGGCATAATCCTTTGACCCAGGGATTTTTTCAGAGGCTACTTTCGTACCATCCGCTAAAATATCACCAATTCCTTCGCGGTTAATCATCATTTCCAGAATTTGAAGTAAATATGTATTATCTCCCCATTTGGGTAAAAATCCTTCAGGATAGGCTGCACATTTGAAGTCTTTTTCGGTTAACAAACCATTTTCGCAACATTCATACACAAATGCAATGGTAATGCCCGCAGAAATTGTGTCCATACCCGCGCGATTTAACATCTCATTAGCTTTAAAAAGGAGATCTAAATCGTCATTTAAAATTGTACATCCTAACGAGGCGCAAGTTTCATATTCAGGTCGATGAGTTTCCTTCTCTGCATACGGTAATGCCTCATATTCTAGAATTGCACCACATCGTGCTGGACACGTAAAACAGCCATATTGGGTTTTCATAAAGCTCCTAATTTTTTTGCCGCCAATTTTTTTAACTGATTTTGGTGGAAAATCCTTATATCCTACACCTTTGAAATTCTTTACTGGAGAATCTCCCATCTGAGAAGATATTATATTAGCTGAAGTGGTTCCTAATTGAGTTACGGAAAACATTTGGATGATGATTTTGGCAATTGCGGGAGTATCAAACGAACTAACACCCATTTTCAATCTCCGCATTAATCCTGCCATTGATCCCATGTTCGCTATAAATCTCGTCATGAGTCCCTTTTTCGCCATTGCGTTGAACTTGGTATTGTACTCCTTGATATGATTCATTAATCCAATCTTGTCATGCAATTCAAGTTTCCCGCTTTCTTTTGTCCTGCGTATACAAACAGCTTTCAATTTTTTGGATCCCATTACTGCTCCAAGTCCACTTCGAGCGGCAATTCTTCCTAAATCATTTATAACTCCTGATATTAAAGAAAGATTTTCACCTGCAGGACCAATACAGGCAACTTTAACAGAAGGACCATGTTTTTTTTCAATAGCTTTTTCCGTTTCCACTCCATCTTTCCCCCAAAGCTCAGAAGCATCAAGCAATTGAATGTTTTCTCCTTCGATAAATAAATAAGTTGGCTTTTCAGCTTTGCCTTTAAAAAAGATTCCATCAAGACCTACTTTCTTAATTTCTGGCCCAAAAGTGCCCCCCGAATTGGCATTACCCCATCCTCCTGTTAGAGGACTTTTGCCACATACCATATAGCGACCTGAGAATGGAGTTGCAGTTCCAGTAAACAACCCGGGACATATACCTAATATGTTGTCTGGTCCTAAAGGATCGGCACTAGGTTTTAAATGGGTATAAATATAATAAATTCCTAAGCCATAACCTCCATAATATTCTCTGTAAATATTTTCATCGAGTTCTTCAATATGCCATGAATCAGTTGAAAGATCCACTACCAGAATTTTCTTATGATATCCTTGTGCCATAATTTTCACTTTAAAAAAAGTTTTTTGATTTTGAAATCAAAAAAATCATTTAGATTAACATTTTTAGTCGTGTTTTACATTTAAAGGTTTCGTGATTCTTGATTTTGAAATCAAAAAGCTTATTATTTTATCTTTTTTACAATATTTGACTATAGGAGTAATTGCAATATTTTTATTTTCAAGTAAAAGTTCAATAAGAGGAAATGATGAAATATAAAGAGAAACAAGCAAAATGTAAACCAGAAATTCTCCGTCTTCTAAAGAATAAACCGCATGGAATGATTGCAACAGATATTAAGGAAAATTTAAATCACCAACTCAGTAGAAATACAATTCAATCATATTTAGAACAGCTTAAAGCTCAGAAAAAGGTTTATTCAGTAAGTATTGGTCGGTATGAACTGTGGTTCCATAATAATCAAGAGCGTAACAAAAGAGGCAATATTCAAGAGTTATCAAATCACCCTATTTTCCCCTTTCTATCAATTTTTCTTGATACATTGGAAAATAACCCCGCATATGAGGGAATCAACTGGAAAAAGTTTGGACTTGACTTAGGGAAAACCTTTGGATTTGAACCATATTTCCCAAAACTTAGGTATTTTGTAGTTGATGATCCCTTAAAAGTTTTTAATCTCAGCCAAGAATTATATCCTTTAATATTAAGACAAATCTTGATTTTCTTTGGTGACAAGAACTTTAAAATAGGTCCTCCAATTATTCAAAAAGAAATGAATAATATTATTTTTCGAATTCGCGGCTCAAAATACTGTAAAAGTAAGATTTTTTTTCATCTTTTATGTGGAATTGAAGAAGCAGAAATTGGTCAAATTATTCCAATTCCAATTAAAATAGATGTTTTACAGCAAATTTCAGAAAAAGAAATTGTAGATATAAATTTTAAAATATTCCCCGATGAAGAGAGGGAGTCCAATTTGCTGGGATAAATAAATAGCTAATTAAAGAAAATATAAACTTAATTAATCTGAAAAAAAGAGAAAAAAAATAGAGAAAAATCTATACTCTGGACCAGACCTCGTTAAATACACCTTTCGGATATTTGCACACAGGACATTCTTCCGGAGGTTCATCTCCATAGTGAATGTGTCCACAAATTCTACAACGCCAAGCTTTCTTTGCGCCTTTAGAGTTGTCAATATCGTCCCAATATTCCGTTTTTTGTTTCCAGTCTTCATCAACAGGAGCATATGGAACGTCTTCTATTGGGGGCATAACGGGTTCATAAGCACCTAATGCGTGTCTTGATATGATGAGCTTTTGAATTTGCGTGGTTCCCTCGTAAATCTGATACAATTTTGCGTCTCTAAACAACTTTTCAATAGGCATCATTTTGGTGTAGCCATACCCTCCGTAACATTGCAATGCGTCGTTAGCAACTTCTAACGCCATTTCAGTTGCGTAAAACTTCGTCATTGAGGCCCAGAGAAGCGGATCCCTTCCATTGTCGGCATCCCAACATGACCTCCAAGTCATTAACCTTGAAGTTTCGACCTTTTGAAACATCTCTGCGATTTTGAATTGTAATACTTGAAAGTCAGCAAGTTTCTGTCCAAACGCTTTTCGCTTTTTTACATAGTGTATTGCCCATTCTAGAGCAGATCGTGCTAGACCTGTTGCCATGGCACCAATTATGGGACGAGTTCTCGAAAAAGTTTGCATTGCTAATACAAATCCTTTCCCGGGTTCTGCCAATACATCTCCCGGGGGGACTCGGTAATCCTTTAAATTTACTACCGTTGTATTTGATAGTCTATGACCCATTTTTTCAATGTGTCTTCCCGTTTCTACGCCATCTTGATCAGTCCGGATGAGAAATCCGCAAATTCCTTTATGTCTCGATTTTGGGTCAGCGTTCGCAAAAAGAGAAATGTATTTTGCTAGACCTGCGTTAGTAATCCAGTATTTTTTACCGTTTAAAATCCATTCATCGCCATCTTTATCTGCCTTGCATATCATTCCCCCTACATCTGAGCCCATTACTGCCTCAGACGTGGCAAACGAAATTAATCCAAAATTTTGAAGCAAGTCCTTACAGATCTCTTCTTTTAATGCTTCATTTTTAGACATCAATAATGGTTCTTCACCAAGTCCATTAGCAAAGATACTTGTTGCCATTCCTGGTCCTGCCGCAGCAAATTCTTCAACCACTAGTGCTGATTCTAATAGCCCGTATTCGTTGCCACCATACTTTTTTGGAATATTTAGGTTCATTAAACCTGCTTTCCACGCTTCTTCTATGATATGAATAGGTGTTATACCAATGTCGTCGTATTTATGAACTACGGGAAGGATGTGTTTTAATGCAAATTCTCTCGCCTTGAGACGAAGTTGCTTCTGTTCTTCAGTTAAGGAAAAGTCCAATTTTAAAACCCCCTTAACCCATTTTTGCTACTAGTTTATCAACGATATCTTTAAAATCGAGTTGTTCTGGTTTTGGAACAAATTGAATCTCAATAGATTCGTCCATTACATCTATTCGCGTGGCTTTCAATTCTTCTATTATTGCCTTTACCGCTCCTTTACTCCAGCCATATGATCCAAACGCCATGCCGATTTTATTCATCGGTTTTAGACCTTTTTGATAACACAAGTATTCTGCGACTGTAGGAAACAATCCTAAATTCAAGGTTGGACTTCCCACCAGAATTGCTTTAGCTTTCATTGCTTCGGTAATTACATCGCTATAATCAGATTGAGTTAAGTTAAACCGTTTAACAGGGATCCCTCGTTTTATAATTTCTTGAGACAATGCTTTCGCTATTTTCTCCGTGCTTTGCCACATCGAATCGTATACTATCACGACGCTATTCTCGTCTATTTCTCCAGATGACCACTTTGTGTACGCTTCGAGAATTTTTGGAATGTGGGTCCTCCATCCAACTCCGTGAGAAGGACAGATGATATCAATAGGAAGAGCTCCGACAGCTGGGAGTGTTTTCTTTATCAAGCCTGATAAGTGTAGGAGAATATTTGCGTAATATTTCTCTGCTTCCCACATTATCTCAGAGAGCGCGTTTTCATCGTCCCAATATTTTGACGTTGCGAAGTGTTGTCCAAATGCGTCGTTTGAGAATAGCACGTTTTTACCATTCTCATCGGACATGAATGAGACCATCGAATCTGGCCAATGTATCATAGGTATCGGGACGAACGTGAAAGTTTTACCGTTTCCTACGTCCAATGTATCTCCTTCCTTTACCGCACGAATACTTTTAAAAACACCCGCTTCAACTTCTTCGTGATAGTGCTGTTCTAAGATATCAACACCTTTAGTGGAAGCAATGATCTCAGCATTTGGTATGTGTGGTAGTATTAATGGAAATGAGCCAGAATGGTCAGGCTCTATATGGTTTACTATGAAATAATCAATATCCTTAGGATCGCATACCTCCTTAATGCTCTTTAGGAAATATTTGAAATATGGTCGTTTTACTGCATCAATTAGTATGGTTTTATCTCCACTCTTTACTAAATAAGCATTGTAAGAAGAACCTTTATGAGTTGAATATCCGTGAAAGTTTCTTACCTCCCAATCCACGTATCCAACATAGAATACATTCTTTATTAGTTCTAAATTTTTCAATATATTTTTCACC
>Ga0180432_10001974_pt1 | contig 31395 bp, 22 predicted proteins | sample SS_ome_10_FD_132414 | JGI IMG/M metagenome (GOLD analysis project Ga0180432, IMG submission 132414) | Hypersaline lake sediment archaeal communities from the Salton Sea, California, USA - SS_1_MS_2 metaG | ecosystem: Environmental > Aquatic > Non-marine Saline and Alkaline > Hypersaline >...
ACAGACGTGCTCTCGGTACGCCTGAACACCAACGTGGGCACGATCGGACTACCCGAGTTTGTGGAGTACAGCGTAACAGGGCTCGGGACAGGTACGGTCACCGTGACTCTTGGAGACCCTCCTGTGCTTCCTGATTCGAGTGACGTATGGATTGAATACGAAGTGTCTTACCCTTCAGGGTCGGGGCTCACGTCTCTGGTCAAGGAGGGGGCGGCCAACTTTGACGTACTCGTCCATAACCCCTCATCGTTCAACGCACTTTTTGCTGCTACGTTCACGGATGACCAAACTGGACGTGATGCGATCCGTCCTTTCCTGACTACGGAGTATGAGGAGGGGCCTCACCGCGAGGTCTTGCTCAAGTACCGTCCTGACACCACGCGTGTACTCTCTACGGTATCGACCGGGGTAGACACGCTCTTGCTCCCCGAGACGGCTTACGTGGCAGACCCTCTCAACCCTGCGGCAGATTTCACGGTCACCGTCAACGGTGGAGGCAAGACCATCACCGCGATCAGTGAAGACCGTAAGACGTTGACGTTCGATCCTCCCGAAGCGAACGGGGGTCTCACCGCCAGTGTAGAGTTCACCCCGCACCGTCCTATCCCTCGGAACGGTCCCGAGATGACCTTGTACTACCTCGCCCCAGGGATTCAAGCGATTCCGTTCGAGCTTCTGGACAACCCGGCTGACCCGGTGAACTTGAGCCTGGAACTGGAGCCCTTGTACGTCTCAGACAAGGTGTATGCCGTAACCGCATCTTCGGGATCAGTTACGACACCTTTCCCTTACGAGGGAGCCTCACAGCAAATCCCGGTCGCCGCAACCGCAGGTTCTACCTTCCAGAAAGAGGCTGAACTCAATGCTCCCGGTCCTATCAGTATCGACGACTTTGACGCTGACGTGGGGATGCTGGAGCTTCAGTCGTTCGTACCACTGGCTCTTACCACGAACATCACGTTGCAAAACCCGGTGAATGTGATCGGCTCGCAGACGTTGGAGTTCATTGACCATTACACAGCAGTGGCAGACGACTCCTATGTACCTACGGCCATCGCTCAGTCCCTATCAGGACCCGTAGAGCACAAGGCATTCATTCCTTTTGTAGCCAAGCTCACACGAGATACGGACTTTGGCCCTCAAGGCACTGCCGTACTCGTGGTGCTCTCTCAATACTACGACTATTCGTCGCTCTTGCCTTCGAACTTCTCAGTGGAAGAGAACCGAGTGACCTTCACGCCGAACCTGAGTGCAGCCGCTATCTACCGTCTCAAGGCAAATCCATTGGTGAAATGATGTACCGAATGTACGAACGTATTAGGCCCGAACTGGAGGCGAGGGGTTGGGAAGTCAAGCCGGATCTCAACTGCCTGGGTGAAGGATGGGTTGATATCATCAAAGAGGGTGAGGACGATATGATCGTGGGCATCCACGGTCCCCACTACAGCTTGTCGGTGGCGGAAGGGTCTCTCTTCTGTGACGCCCCTGACATGATCTTTACGTCTATGACGAAGCTTATGCGCTATCTCGATAATTCCAACTCGACCGTGTGAGGAACCTATGCCCTCTAAAAGAAACCCAGTAAACATTCGAGTGGGCTCCGGCCTTGCAGGTAGAGGGTCCGTCGCGGTTACCTCTGTGACATTCTCCACAGGGTCAGCGGGCAGTACCACAAGAGCGTCTGAGGTGATCAACGAGACTCCGATTCAACTCTCGGGGGACAACGTACAGGAGCACATCAACCAAGTTGCTTTGCAGGCTCCAACTCCTCTCCCTAATCAAATTGGAGAGACCTCGAACCCTTTGAACTCGGGCGCAGTAGACACCAACCCGGCTTCCGTGGCGGGACTGTTCGGAGCCGGTGCCACTGCTGCGGCTCTGGTGGACAACACCAACGTCACGATCGAAGGTATCATCTTCCCGGCAGACCGAGGAATTCTGGTACTCGAAGCAGACGGTGTAGAGGTCGCAGCGTTGGACCTCAACTCCGTGTTCGTCGAGGGAACCACAGAGGATACTTCGGCTCCAACTCGTGGGATTGGCCAGAACGACTACGTGGCAGGGTCGAACCCCAACGGTACGGTAAGCGCGCTCCCTCAGTTTGGCTTGAGGGACCGCCTCCCCGTGAGTGCCTCGTATGGAGGGACCTACGACGACTACCCCCAAGACTTCCCCGGCCAGCAGCTCGCGACGTTCACCGTAACGGTGACCCAAACAGCGGATACACTCGTAGACTACGATGTGATTCACTACCGTTCTGTGCGTGATTACGACGCCAAGGCTCTAGGTCGGAAGTACGGTGAAGCCGATGTCCCTACGGGACCGGCCCTGGACGTTTATGTAGACGGTACGGCTGGCGCACCTACGGCGGCTGCGTTCGCGCTCACTCCGGGGGACACGGCTTCCCTGGGAGCAAAGAACCTGAGCGGTCTTGAGGTCTACGATCCCGCTGTGGACGCTCTGGAGACCTCCTACACGGTAAACGGTCTCTTCGCCAACTCTTTCCTAGAGCGCGGCATCACGATCTTGCAGCAGCCGGGTCAGACCGACAACCAACTTGAGATCATCCACACGGACTATGATGGGGGAAACCCCGTCGCGGGTCAAGTGGCTTCCTTCTCGGGCGTCATCACGTTTCCCGGCTTCAAGTCGGTGGAGCTTGACCCTGTTTTGGTCGCAAGCAACCCCTTCGGAGCGACGAGTTCTCTCACGTCCACGACGCCTGAGATCTTGCTCATGAACGGACTCGCCTTTGATACGAGAGGGTCGGTCCCAGTGGCTCGCCTGACGACGGAGACCTTCAAAGACGAAGCGGCTCGCTATCAAGCAGGCAACGTGCTCATGGAACCTGATGGAACGGGCTCGACGTTCGACTCTACCGTGGACCTTAGCGCGGGAGAAGCTCAAGTCCGCCCCGTATCAGTAGGAGGAGACCTTGACCTCGCGGAAGGGGGAGAACTCGGTTACCCCCAGACGGACTATTCTACCGGCTACTTCCCCTTGAACACGGCAGACTATTCGGCGTTCGCGGGTGCCGCACGATACTACCGATCTTTTGATATGGGGGGTCCGTATAGAGAAGGTCGCTTCCGTATCGTCGGCATCCCCGTGTCTGCGAACATCTTTGAGGACTTCCGTTGGGACGGCACGGTGAACACCGCTGTCAATGACTTCGGACATCCCGAGGGTTTGCGTATAGACATCAACACCAACCCGACCGTGGCTCCAGACATTGATCTCGGGCGCCCCTACGGTCAAGGTGGAGCGCTGACCGGATTCACGATTGAGAGCGCAAACTCGGTAGTCGTGGACTTCCTCCTCGACGAAGCACCTGAACTCTCCCCCGAAGGGTTCTATCCCGTCCGTATGGGCGTCACGTGGACGGGGAATGCAGGTACAGCCGTTGTCCTATACAAGATTGAACTCCTCCCGGCTCAGTGAGTAAAGCATGTCCAAAATCGACGAAATCCTGAAGAAGAGCCTGCAAGGCAAGATCGCGACGGACTCAAAGCTCGGTCCTGAGCAAGAGCGCTATCCCTCAAGCTCTCTCGTAGACTATGCGAGCGCCCTGTCGGAAGCCGAAGTCTTTGGGCTCCCTCCTATGCGAGACGCCCGCTTCGTAGGTTCGACTCCCCACACGTATTCAAACCGTGCGGTGCTCCGGCCTTTGAGCGTCCCCCGGAGGTTCAGGCGTTGGGTAGAGCCCGCTCTGATCTTTGGTGCGGATCTCTTCTCAGAGGGTGGTCAGCTCGACATCACGGCTCCGGGTACGGTTGAGTCTCTACAGGACTTCAATTTTAACGGTAACTTCGCTCAGAGCCCGAACTTCGGTGTCATTTCGGACACGTTCCTGATGTTGCACGACCCCACGAACTTCACCAACGATACGGCGAAGAGCAACCTTCAGGCACTCGCGGTAGGGTCGTCCACCCTGGACGAGATTACACTCGCCACGGCCAACCTCGATGTTGCCGATGGCGCATCTCAGTACCGTTGGAGCCACTACGGGTTCTACCCTCCCCAGTTGCTTGCTCTCCCCAACTCCGATGGTGAGGTCACGGCCTACGCTGCGATCATCCCTGAAGACTGGCCGGTGTTCTCTTGGACGCGAGAGTATTCCGATCTCACGTTCGGGTTCGCCCTTACCAAAGACACGATCAACCCCGTTGACGTTCAGAGCATCGCCTCAGAGCAGGTAGGGGTCGAGATTCCTCTTGGGTCTCTCGTGGTCGACGACTACGTGCTGTTGCAGTCTACCGTGTTCCACGTCGACTTCGTATCCAATGCGGGCGCGACCGACTTCGCCCTCTTGACCCCTCTACATCCTTTCGATTACGATGGGTTGGAATTTGGAGCCGGTCAAACGATGCGCACGCTCTACCTAGTGAGCGAATTGCTCGCAGACCCCACGAACTCACCTGGGACGGACTCGTTTGGCAACACCATCCCTGCCTTGTACGACTCTCCGTTCCTTGACTGGATTCGTGTACGTCGTCTCTATCCTCCCGCTGCGACGAACAGCAACCGTTCGATCTTGGGCGCGTTCATTGACACGACGCCTTCGGATAAGATCGGCTTCGCCCCAGCGATCATCCCGGCCACGGCAGGAGGTGCCAGAGAACTTGCGGTCAACGGCATCACCGACTTCTCCAATGTGACGCTAGACCCTGCGGTCATGGAAGACCAAGAGATTTTGGTTGACTACCGCGAAGGTATCTTCCACTTTTCGCACCCAATAGCTATTGGGTCGGACCTCAACCCGAACTCTTACACGGACAGTAACGGGTACCCTCGTCTGTATGCGACGTTTGCGGCATACAACCGGGACACGATCCCCACTACCGTCACCCAACTAAAGCGTGGTGGGCAGAAGACGGGTATCTCGGGCGTGCCAAGTTCCTCTCAGGAAAATAGCCCCGTGTCGGGACTCCAGGGATGGAAGGTCACCCTTGGTGATGCGTCTACGGATCTCGGGGACCACTACTACTACAACCCGAATGAGAGCGGAGACGCCAACCCTCCTCTTGAGTACGGTGGTCGCAACGAGGCCCTCTACTTGTTGGAGAGCAACACGGCTCATGACGATGGCCCCCTCATGGTCTTCCAGAAGAGGTCTGAGGTCGATGGTTCCTACATGGTAGGAGCACTCGCCTACAACGGGAACGGAGGAGCTGACGCCGACGACACGTCTCAGTTCAGCTTTATCCCCGACATCCTCGACAACGCGGGTACAGGTCTCACCAACACGAACCGCGCCGACTTCCGAGTGGGCACGGCTCGTCAGGTGGTAGACGTGAACAACTCGCTCTACTACTCTATCACGCCGGGGGATTTGCTGGAAGGGTCGGTCAACGGAATCGCCTTCAGCATCGCCCTCATTGACGACGCGGCAGACGCGGCGGATTCAGCGGCTCCAGCCGTAGGAATCAACGTCACGGACGGGCAGCGTTCGATCCCTGAAATCATCGAAGACATCGTGGCGAAGATGCCGGGTACTTTGGTGCGAGGACAGGACTACGACCTCTCCTTCTACCCGGACGGGACGAACTACATTTTCCGGTTCGAGGCTTCCCGAAGCCTGGAGATCACCACGGATGACGCGAACTTCTTCGGTGGAGCTACCCCGGTACCCGAGGACATCAAGCTCACGTTTGGTTACAGCGGTGCAGTCGAAGCGATCTTGCGTTACGTTCGTGAGACGAATGAGCTTCACTTCGACGGTGACGCCATTCGGGTACAAGAGACCGCTCTTGGAGTGCCCGGACCTGCTGCGTGGGTCTACGAGGGCTTCGACGTCACCGAGCAGAACCTCGAAGGCGGGACGGTCTTCCTAGGCATAGAGCCTGGGACGATCATCACCGAGAACGGTCCGGTTCGTATCCGAGAGGAGAGCCGACTTGCTCTCGCCCCTTCACAACGGGTAGGTGTCTACTTCCAGGCGAGCACTGGAACGGTCGTCACGCGGAACCAACTCGCTAACGAAGACACGCCCTTCGTTAGCGGGTCTCTGACCGTAAACGATGTGCCTTTGTACGTGGTAGCTACCGATGCGGTACCCGCAGCGTCTTACGTGGTGGACTGCCGTGACTTCTACCAGAGAGCTAACCTGACTACGAACCTCACCATAGGAACGGAAGGAAGGTTCGAGGAACTTGGCGGGGCTCTTGAGTACGCGAAGTTCGTTAGCGCAGTCTCCGACCTTCGACCCGTCATTGAACTTCTGGACAGCACCACGTTGGTGTTGGATGAGGTCACCACGGATTCTTACCCCAACATCCAGCCCACTCCTTACAACGGCGCGCCTATCGGCCTCCCCGAGAACCTCTTGTTCCTGGGGAACGGGTTCGGAGTTACCGTAAGCGGTGTCCCGAACGAGACCGCAGGGTTGGGTGATCCGTTGTTCAGGGCAAACCAAGCTTTCAACCCTGGAGTTGCCGGTCTTTCCAACGTGGAGTTCCGCGACGTGGAGTTCATCGTCGGAGCTGCTCAAGCGACTGCCGTGTCTCTCATGGCGGGCAATTTCGACAACAATGGATTCGCCAAGTTCTCGAACGTGACTCTCACAGGGCGCGCCACGGAGCAGTTCAACCTCTACGGGTCTACAGTAGCTACGGACTCCCTTCAACGCTTCGTTGAAGTCAAGAACTGTGAGGTCGACGGCGACCTTCGTATCCGTTCCTTTGACAAGCTCGTAGTCGAAGATTTGGTTCACACCGGAGCGGCTGATCCTCTCGGGACTATCGAGTTGATTTGTAACGTGGACGCTTACCTCAGTCTGCGAGGGATCAAGAGCGAGAGTACCGCCTCCACGGGGTACTTCACTCAGGTGTCTCTCCAGAACTCGGTGAACGTTCATATCCAAGACTTCGAGGCGAACGCTCTGACCCTCCTCCCCGAGACGGGTACGAACGTCACGGATGCTTTCGTCACAGTGTCAAATGTCCGACTGGGCACGCGTCTTGATCTTGGTACCTCTGGAGGAGCCGATACGCTCTCCGGGTTAATCCTCGTAGACGGGGTGGACATTGACACGGCTGCTACTATCACGGCCATGACGATTCGTCAAGTGTCTCAGGTCGAGGTCCGTAACTGGAACATCACCTCTTCTGCGAACGTGACGGTCAACGTCATTGACTCGGACGTGGACTTTGACGGCTTCCGCTTGGTGAACAACAGCGCGGCTACCGGAGCGACCTCGAAAGTGGGTATCCGTCTCCAGGGAGACAACGGGGCGCTCATCAACGGCGTGAACGCAATGGACTCCGACATCCTCATCCAGAACGGCGTGCTCGTCGTGGACGAGGGTGGAGGTATCTACGTGGAGAAGGCTAACGAAGCGGGCAAGAGGACGATCATCCGTAACAACCGCTTCGAGAACGTCAACACGGCCTCCACAGTATACCGAGCCGTCGTCTTTAACGCCGACGGAGGCACGGCGTCCGCAGATAACCCGGACAACGTTTACATCTCACACAATGTGTTCGACGTTTACGCCGTATCGGGAACTGACAACTTCGCAGTTGGAACCACGGGCGTCCCCGCGACGAACCTGGGAGACATCACCATCGTGTTCAATCACGCTCGGGGATCGGCTGGAGGTGCCAACGCGTTTGCTAATGTGGGAACCTCCATCGTTTCCAACAACGCCTTCACGCTCTGATAGGAGTCTACTATGTTCTATCTCGTCGATTCCTCAAACAAAGTCAAGGCGGCCTACTCGGACCTTACTGGGGTACCCGTCAATGGGTTCCGCGTGGTGTCTGTACCGGACAACGTGGACATCGATCCCAAAGACGCTACGGACAACCCCCCTGTATTTGAGTACGGAGACCTCCTCCGTCAGAAGTACCAGGGTATCCTGGCGAATAACCCCGAGTTCAGCTCAGTGCTCTTCGATGACCTCGTGGACGATACGGTCTGGGATCAGCCTAACTCTGCTGCCTTCGGAGTGGGCAACGGAATCTACTGGCTCCGAGGGAGTGCAGCGACTTCGGCCTCCCTACGAACGGTGGTCTTGAGCCTACCCGGTCCTGCTGATCGTTTCAAGCTCGTTTGGGAAGTCTACCAGTTGACGCGTACCGACGACGAAGAGTTCAACACGGTCGAGTACGTGGAAGTGCTCCCTGATGTTCTCGCGGCTTCTGTATCCACAGAACTTGTTAATCCGTTCGTAAGCGTCTTTAATGACGAACCCATTACACTGACTCCAGGCGATTCGATTCGCATTGAGTTTGAAGGCCCCCTGAACGACACGAGGTACTACCTCGGTGGATTCGCTCTACTCTACTGATCAGGCGCTAGAAGGATATACCCATGAGTGACATTTTCGGAACAGGCGTTGGACGCCACCTCAACGGCAAAGACCGTCAGTACAGTAGCGTCATCAAGCAGGTAGGCAAGCCTCCCATTGCGGAGGAGTTCAACCTCTTGACCGACATCATGGAAGAGGCTCGTAAGGACATCCTGCGCGCCAACATTCCGAGTGGTTGGGTCGTGAACGTCGAGAACCCCATGACGGACTTCGAGTTCAGCCCAATGGCCTCGAACCTGTTCTGGCTCGGGCGTTCTGACGCGGAATCGGTCAACGATCTCCCCACGGCGATCGTCAACGGGTGGACCATTCCCGTAGCAGGGACGCTCTCTACCGACCTTCGTAACGCGATCAAGCTGCCGCCGCCTCTCACTGCGACCTCTTCTACGGACGTGAACTTCGTGTTCCTCGAAGTCTGGAAGGCTCAGGTGAGCCCAGACGGCACCGTAAACAAGCCCGCTGCGGATACGATCTATCGCTTTGGTAACGTCGAGTTCGGAGGTACGAACCTGACCAACCAGATCCTCGACCCGCGCTACAACGTCGAGACTTCGGAGCGTCATCAGCTTCAGTACCGCATTCGCGTCATCTCCGCTGTCAATCCCGAAGGATTTCCCTACGGGTTCAACTCGGCAATCCGCGCCCAAGGGCCGCTCTCGGCTCCTACAACGGACGCAAACGCGGCGTATCAGTACACGAACATGGGAGAAGTGTTGGGAGACCCAGGCTTGTGGCGAGCGGGTGTCCCGAACACGGTCTCCGTCGACGGTACGAACATCCTCACAGAGAGTGCTCTTGCGACCGTGGACGGTTACGTCTACGCGGTGCCGATCGCGTTCGTGTTCCGCCGTAGCTCGGAAGCCTGGGATGTGTCGCAGCAAAGCGGAGCGGTTAACCGCGCTCCTCTGGTCACGTCCAGGGACGAGGCTACGGTTTTGTCCACGGTTACGACCACAGCGGACGTGAGCCCTTCAGCCCTCTCTATCCCGGTGAGCACGTCTCGCACGTCCACAACGTTCCCCGAGACGAACGGGCGTATTCAGATTGGCCGTGAGATCATCCAGTATGACTCATGGGTTGGCACGACCATCACGGTCAACGCTTCAGGCCGAGGTGCTCAGGATACACACGCAAGCCGTCATGCTTCGGGGTCAGAAGTAACTCACGTCACGGGTCATCCCCTGAACTTGTACTCCGACCAGATCGTCGAAGCGGACGTCTACGACCTTCGTCATGCGGTCAACCTTTCGGGCCTTGACAACGCGGGGCTCTTGCAACAGAACTTCCTCAAGCTCGTCAAGGGAGAGCTTCGCACACAGTGGAAGATCTCTTCTGGAGACGTCAAGGGAACCCGTCACTTCCAGGCGGATTACTTCTCTCAAGGGGCTCCTCCTGCGAACTACGCTATCGAGCGTGACGGACCTGACGGATTCCGTAGGATCTTCTCGGATGCGTGCGCTTTGCAACCAGGGAACCTCGCGGTGGTGCCTCAAGACGGGGGCACTGTCATCTCGTCAAACTACACCTTCAACCCTGCCGCCGCCACGGTGTACCGTACAAACACACTGCCTGCCGCATGGGAAGAGGGAGACAACCTTCGCTTGAGTCTCTCTCCTCTGAGGAACACGTTCAAGACGGCTGATGATGAGAAGGTACGCTTCGTGCATCCCAGAGAGTACGATGGTACGGACCATGCTCCTATCCGGGTTACCTTTGGTACGCGTGACACTCTAGTCTACACGGATGAAGGTATCAACGCGGGATCGGGTCGCGACCTCATCGTGCTCGGAGAGGTACCTGCGGGCCTCTCCGCCCTGTACCAAGTAGGTCTGGGAGCCGACATCACATTCAACGGCGACACGGTAGACATCGTAACCTCGGGTGCCGCTACGGTCGATTTCAGCGCTGCCGGTCCTACGGGAGACCCTATCTGGCAGTACCTCCGAGACCTTGGAGCCTACATCGTCATCGAAGATGATGCGTTCACTCTTCCTTTCAAGGGTGCGTTCCTCATCGTGGGAACGGACGGAGGTACGGGTCTACAGTTGCAAGACGCTACGGGAGCCGCTGCGGCCTTTGGCGGAGCGTCGACTCGAACCTGTTCATGGCGCATACGTCTCGAATCCTGCACGGAGAACGACGAGGACGTCATCATCGTGCTGGGACCCCAGACTTTCTTCGAGAAGGCTCTGTACCTCGATTTCGACGTTCTCTACCATCCCAACCAGGGCCTCGCTCGTGTGCCCGAGATTCCTCTCTACACGCGCCTTGAGCCCGGTGGTTCCACGGCTTACGTCAGGGAGAACACCTTCGCCAACAAGGCTTCGGGGACGGTGGAGACGGTCAAGATCTATCCCAACGCGCCAATGGACAGCTACCCTACGGACCGGGCCAACCCCAGGTTCCGTGGTAACGATGCCCGCACGAGCGTAGAAGATACGTGGGCTGAGGCTTACGTGGACAAGGGATCGAAGACCTTGCTCTTCCAGCCCGTTCGGGAGGCGAACCTGTACCTGAACGCGGACGTTATCGACGACGCGACTGATCAAGTGTCGGCTTACTCGGCGCCCGGCGTGTCTGCTGGACTCGACTTCCAGCTTGGAGATGGTGACCCTTGTGTGTTCATTCCCTCGGAAGTTCTCCCCCCAGCGGGCCGCATCGACCTCCCTCTGATCAAAGACACGGGAGGAAACGTTCCCGCTGGATTGAACTTCGTCCTACCTGTACTACAGGGAGGCACACGGGTCAACGAGAACCTTACGAACAACCGTATCCTGGGTATCTATGACCCCAACAACACGGCTCTCCCTGGAGACTACAACACCTACGCGAGCCTGTCTACCATTGGGTCAGGAGGTCCCGCCGAGAACGCTCTCATCTGCCGCCTCTACGATCGCGGTGGGGTGAGAGGCATCGAGCTTCCTCCTCACTTTGGTATCGCGCGTCTGTTTGGGATCTATGCCCGCACCGACTACTACGCGAACGGCAGTGAGTTCACGGTGGGATCGAACTACCGTGTGAGGAAGACCGTGTACGCGGGGCAGAACCTCTTGCGTCTTGACGTGCTCAGGCGCTCCCTCATCATCACGGAGGACAACACCTTCGTGATCCCCGAGGACGCGATTGATCTTGAGATCTTGAACGCAGACATCTCCACTGCGGAGATCGTCTTCGAGTTCGGCGGGTTCATGTTCAACGACTGGAAAGCCGATCGCGTGCAGGTTCACACCTTGAACGGTACGGTCACCTCAGATGGTGCGGTCCCCATGCTCCTGAACGGCCCCGCTGCTCAGGTAGACACATTCTACAATGTCTCGACCCGCGTGCCGTATCAGGGTAACGTCAACGGGACGATGCCGGTGAGTACCTCGGATGCTACGAGCATCTCGTTTGCGGACTACACGCTCAAGAGTCAGGCTGATAGAGCTTCCGCGCTCACGAACCTCGCGACGCCTTTGGATGCCCGTGACGCCCGAGTGGTCAACCCTGCGAAGGTAGAGGTTCTCGCCTCGCTTCCGTTCCTGACCTCGATTGGTACGGGCCGCATCTCGGGCGCGTACAAGACGGGATCAGTTACGGACATCGGATACGTGTCTCAAGCCGGATTCCCGTTCAACCTCCCCGCTGAGGTTCGCTCGGCTCAAGTTCGTGCCCTGGAGTCCGAAGACCCCGCTACAGGGACCGTTCCAGACATCCTCAACGGAATGTCCGAGCGTCTCCCTGCGGGTATCCTGGCGTCTGACCACTTGCTCTTGGGTGAAGGCTTCTACGGGGAACAGACCCGCTTCCGTATGAACGTCCCCATGTCGGATGAGGGAGTGAACGGAGACTACCTGAACAACGTCGCCTTGTCCAAGCCGTTCGGTGAGGGTATCCTCCTGTTCTCGGATGGAACCTCGGGAGGCAACTCGGCTACCCTCTCGTTCTCGGGTACGCCAGACCTCTACCGAACCTTCCGTGGGGGTGTCGTGACCGCAGCAAGTGGCCCGAACCCTGGAGGTTCTGTGCTCCTCTCGACGGATCGTCTCTACAAGGATTTCCCCTTCTTACGAGACTTCGGCACTGAGTACGCTCGCCTGACGGAACTCAACCGTCAGGGTACCATCACGAACACGGAGTTGGCTACCCAGACGACCGAACTCGTGGCGAAGTACCGCAAGCGTTACCAAATCCACGGAGCGGCGACCTTCGGTGTAGCTCTCTTGGTCCGAACAGAGAAAGAAACCGTCACCGATAACGACCTTGAGTTCAATTACGGCGGTGAGCTACAGATGCTCATCATGACTGGAACGGACTTCGGCGTGGACGCGACGCTCGAACCTCTTACGGGCTCTACGGCTCAGACACGAGAGGTCATCCAACCCGTCATTCAGCTTCAGGTGGCAGGTATCGGAGAGGGTTACTCGGCAGCAGACCGATACCGTATCACAGGACGTCCTCTCCGTGGTGAGTCAAGGAACCCTTCGAGCACGAGCTTCGAGGTCTTCCGAGGAGCACTTCCCGCTGAAGACACAGACCCCATTTGCCCTTGAGGTAAGCCATGATCCGTATCATCACGACTGACGACTTGCCTGTCAAGCTTCAGATCCAGTCACTCGACCGTAAGATCATCCTCTTGCGCGATCGTCTCGTCAGCGCTCCAGAAGAACTCAAAGCCGAGCTGCGAGCTGAACTGCAACACGTCATCCAGACCCGTACACGAATTGGAGGCTAATCATGGCAGACCTTTCGGACTTCCTTGAAGATCGGCTACTGGAGATCGTGTTCGCTCAGAGCGCGTACCAGACGCCTACGGTCATCCGTGTCACGACGGTGGACGACACGGCGACTTATACCGTGCGTGTCAATGAGACGGACTACGATTACGCTGCTTTGGGGGGAGACACTGCGACTGAGATCCTTGACGGTCTTGAGACCGCGCTCGCGGCAGGGGTGGAGTTCACCGCCACACGGTTCACGGACCAAGACGGGCTAGAAGCCCTCAGAATCGCTCAGACGGCGACGTATGAGTCTCTGGCTATCTCAGTAAGCGCGACCGCTACAGGGGCTCTCTCGACGGCTCAGGAGGTCTTTGTGGCCCTCTTCACGACCGCTGTAGGTGAGGACGGGTCGGGAACTGAAGTTGTCAACTCAGGATACGCACGGCAAATCCTACCCATGACCGCCGTGGCCGGTGGAGCTGCCGCAACTTCCGCTGATGTCACCTTCGGACCCGCTGGTGTTGGGGGATACGGTGCCGTGACCCACGCGGCTCTATACGATGCGTTCACGGGAGGAAACCTTCTCTTGCATTCGGCTTTGGTGGCGCCCAAGACGATCCCCGAGAATGATACGTTCACCTTCCGTGCAGGCGACCTCACCGTGGCCTTGCTGTGACATCTCCGTATTCAGTATAGTGAACATGATACATGTAGCATAAAGTAGCACAGTGTGGCATGAGTGACATAATTTGTTTCTATCCCGTTTGAGATAGACCCCTCCTACGAGCATCTTCGGGGAGGGGTTTTTTGCGATCAACCCCCAGGAAGGTGACACATCATGGCTACTCCAACTCCAGAAACTCCCAAGAAACCACGTAACTGGCTCGCATTCATTCTCGAAGACAACGCCTTGAGCATGGGCAGGGTCATGGCATGGGTCATGTTCGGCATCCTGTGCTATATGTGGCTCGCTCCCGTTGCCGTACCCGAGACCCTCATCACGGGCTTCTATGTACTTTTATCGTATAACTTCTCGAAGAAGCTCCTGCCCTTCGCCGCTTTAATCCCCAAGAACGGGGCAAAGTTCAAGGATGCGGGCAAAGTTGATGCCGAAGGAGGGAAAGAATGAAGGTACTTGAGGAAAACGTCAAGCCCGCCCAAGAAGGGGTCTGGGGGAAAGTCAAGAGTGGCCTCTCCACGATCGCAACGTGGTTCGTCAGGTATCCCCTGGCGCTCATGGTCGCGGTGCTTATCATAGCAGGGGTTGCCCTTGCCCTTGCCTTGGGAGTAGGAGACCGCTTCAATGTAGGCGGTTTGCTGGGTAAGCTCTTTGGGAAGAATGAGAAGCCCAAGGATCGCGTCCTCGTAGCGAACAAAGTCCCTGAAGACCGTGTAGACGAAGAGGGAGAGCAAATCCCTGTGGGTACACCCGACTCCAAGGGGATCGTCCAACGCCCTGTAGAGGTACTGGAACAGCCCAAGAATCCTTTCAGGGACAAGGGCAAGATCAAGGTCAAGACGCCCGAGGGAGAGGAGAAAGTGCTCACCTTGCCTGATGGTGTGGAAGACACTGATGTAGACAAGGTGTTCCAGATTCAACCCGAGGTCTACAAGGTCGAGGTTGTCTCTCGACCAGAAGGCCGTGTTTCTAACGACGATTTGAAGTATCTGGAGTAATCATGTCTAAACTGACCTTGTTTCTCGCCGTTATGACGGCATCTATCCTCCTCTGTGCTATTCCTTCCGAGGTCAAGGCACAAAACATCTGCCCCGAGGGGTACAAGTGCATCCCTAACGAGGTCGCGGAGAGGTGGAAGGCCATCCTCGAAGAGAGGCAGTGTCAGGATGAAGCGCTCGACGCTCTGGAGCAAGGTCTTGAGACGGATAAGCTCAAGGTCACGTATGAGCCCTATGAGGTCATCGTGACCCAGGATGGGCAGGTGTTCGACCGTGACGAACTCGTCGCTCATCTGGAGTGGTGCAACACCAAGATCAAGGTGACCGCGAAGCCTCAACTCAAGGTCAACATCAAAAAAGACGCACCCGAGGCGACCCCTACCTGGGGGTTTCGTCTCCGGGTCCGCCTTGCAGTGAACGTGTGGCCGAAGGCTCTCTTTACCTCCGAAGAGGTTCCTGTCCTAGAGCCTGCCCTCGCACTTGAGCCCTTCTACCTCCACAACTTCCACCTCATCACGTGGGCCGGGTTCCAGACCTTCGGCGCCGGTGTAGGCTACGACGTGACCCGTAATGCGAACGTCTATGTGGGAGCAGGGGGTCGGTGGGCGAACGCGGAGTTCGGTCCCGTGCTCGGTGTAAGCCTGAGCTTCAACTGACTCACAGGAGCTTCTCTACAAGCTCCCAGGATTGAGCCCACGCCATGATGTAGAAGCCCAGCATCTCTACTTCTTCGGCCTCCAGAATACACCTCAAACCGTGCTCCGTGTGAAGCGACGCCCTCCCCTCCCTGTGTCGGTAGAACTCACGATAGTCTGGGGTACCTTCCTCACCCAAGACGAACCTCGATCCCGAGTCGGGAGTCTTATCGGTCGAACGCATCCACCTGTAGAGATCGATCGCCTGTTCGGGTTGCCTCAAAAAGAAGAGGGAGGGGTCCTTACCTCCTACGGAGCTGATACGAGCTGAAAATCGCTTATGCGGTAGGGCGGCGATGCGGATACGATCCATGTGAAAAGAAATGTCATTCAAGAAGTAGTCTTCATCAAGGTCCGCGTATTTCCCTCCGCTACGCATCCTGATTAGGGCCTCTTTCGCATGAGTCACCGCCTTACGATACTGCCGCACCCAACCTTCAGGGTTGAGAAGCTCGAACTGACGCTTCGCGGACTGGATTTCTTCTCTGTAGACCTCTAGCAAGGTTTTCTCTGCATAGGTCAGTGAGGTCTTGCTCCCTATGTATTCGAGTTGACCAACTAGGGCATATTTCTTCAGGTACTCTTCAAGTGTCATTACTATCCCTTTCGTCAGGTGGAGTTGGATCAACTATCTCAAGAATATAACCCCCCCGATACTTAAGTCAAGTCGGACTTTGGCCCATAATCGGTTCGTTTTGAACTCGCAAATGAGACCCCCTCTAGACGTACAGGATAGACATGGACCCTAGAATTTATGAGAAGATGAAGAAGGTACGGAAAGCCGAGAACCTGACCCTGAAGGCGTCGAGGTTCCTGCGTGAGACGATCACACACAAGGGCCAGACTCTCCCCTTCAAGCTTCGTAACTACCAAACTCAGATGGTGTTCCACACGCTCCTATCGAAGCGGTTCATCATTGGGGACGATTGCGGGCTCGGCAAAACCCTCCAGGCAATTACCACGGTGGGTGCGCTCTGGGAAAAAGACCCTGACCTCAAGGTCATCGTGGTCACGAACACCTCTGTCATGAACCAATGGGGCTCGGAGATTGACAAGTTTACTCAGGGGATTGATTGGAGAATCACAAAGGGAGGTCCCGAAAAGCGCGCCGAGTTGTACGAGGACTACTTCACCAACTGGGATGAGGATCGCCCGGAAGTTCTAATCACGAATTACCACCGACTTCGCAGGGACAAGCGTATCTTCCGGGCATTCGCGGAGGGTCACCGATACTGTCTAGTTATGGACGAGTGCTTCGATTATCACACTCCAGTAACTTTGGCGGATGGTTCAACTGAGTTGATAGGTAAGATCGTATCTCAGAAAAGGGACGTGGAGGTGTTGTCTTATAATTTTGAGACTGGTAAGGTAGAACCTAAAAAGGTCACTAACTGGTACCGGAATAAGAAAAGAAAGTCAAAAGGCTCCGACAAGAGAGAGCTTTTGAAGATACGTTTTGCTCACGGCAATAGCGTCCGATGCACGCCCTCACACGACTTCTACACGATGGAGGGTAGTAAGAAGCCCGCAAGGAGTTTGAAAAAGGGCGATCTTGTGGTACATCAGGTGGAATTACCTGCAACTGAGGATCAACTTCAAATCGTCATGGGAGGCTTGCTAGGTGATGCCGGAGTAAGCCATCCTGATAGAGCCTGCCCTGGAACTTTCTTTTGTCAGGGTGAAGATCAGGAAAGCTACCTCAACTGGAAGAGGTCCGCTCTGGAACCTTTAGGTGTTTCTAAAGTGGACGTTCAGCCGTCTTCTTATAAGAAGACCTCGTTTGTTCACAGGTTTCGTGTTAACTCACATCCACACATTACGGATAGGATCAAGAAGGCTGACCTGTACCGTTCGGGAAGAAAGAGGGTTTCATCAGAATGGCTCGATCAGGTTAACGAACTCGGTCTAGCCGTTTGGTATGGAGATGACGGGAGTCTAAACACTCACGTGACCCAAGAAGGTGAAACCCGCTACAACATTACCTTGCATACCCAAGGGTTCTCTCTGGAAGAAAATGAACTTTTAGCCGGGTGGTTGAAGTGGAAATGGGGCGTACACGCAAAAGTTAAGACTACCTTCAAAAAGAAAAAAGATCGAACGCACGAGTACCACTACCTCTACTTGCCTCATAAGCAAGCGGTGACTTTCCTGAATCTTCTCCCAGGTTCATTGCCTGGAGTTGAGTACAAGTTCCCCTACCATGAGCCTTACGATCTTTCAAACATTCCCCTTCGGAATGTAGTAGAAGACCGCATTGTAGAGATCACTAAAGTAGAGATGCAGCCGAATGAAAAATATGTGTACGATATCGAGGTAGAAGACAATCATAATTACTTCGCGGGAGGTACCTTGGTTTCCAACTGCACCGCCGTGAAGAACCCCGAGTCACAAACACATCATGTGTTCAGAGAACTCAGTATCGCCGCAGACAGAGTATATGGGCTCACCGCAACCTTGATCAAGAACAATTTGGAAGAGGGGTTTGGTATCTTCCGCGTGGTGGTGCCTGACCTCTTCAGGACGAAGAAGGGCTTCTACCGCAACTTCTGCCAGACCCGAATGCAGCGTATCCCAGGCTCCAAGAGGAAGATCCCAGTCATCGTCGGGCACACGAAGAAGCAGATCGCAGACTTCCGCACGGCCATTGACCCTTATTACCTCGGGCGCGCGAAGCATGAGGTCGCGGATGAGCTTCCCGTGCTCACGACCAAAGACATCTCGATGCCTATGGAGCGGTCGCAGTACATGTACTACCAAGAGGCGATCGAGGGCTTGCTTACGATCAATGCAAACACCGAGGACGAGGAGGAGCGCGAAGTCACCAAACTCACGTCGCTCATCTACTGTCAAGAGATCGTGGACTCGCCGTACCTCATTGGAAACGAGATCAAGTCGGGCAAAGAAGAGTATTTCTTGGAGCTACTCAAGGAAGAGCTGGCAGACGAGAAAGTGATCGTGTTCACCCGCTTCAAGGAGATGGTAAACCGCTTGCAGGGCATCTTGGAGAAGGATGGATACGCGGTAGGCATCAAAGAGTCGGGAGGAGAGTGGCACCCGGCAGACAAGGCGTCCGTCCCCAAGGGACTCGTGCGCATCACTGGGGATGAGTCGGCGGATCAAAGAGATGCGGGGAAGCGCGCGTTCCAAGACACTGACAACACCAACCTGATCTTCCTTACAATGGCAGGCGCGGAGGCGATCAACTTGCAGGAAGCGCGCGTCATGGTCTTCTATGACCTCCCCTGGAGCGCGGGTGACTATCTTCAGCTAGTCGGACGCATGATCCGCATTGGTTCTCCTCACGACCGCGTGTATGCCATCCACCTGCTCTCTGAGACCCCTGAAGGCTACAAGACCATTGACCACCATGTGCGTGAGACGCTTCAGAAGAAGATGGGATACATCGAGCAGGCGTTGGGAGAGCGTCTCGTCACGGGAGGAGAGGAAACCATCCGCACGGCGGCGGGGAGCGACGAGGAGGATGATGAGGTGATCAAAGTCGAAACTTCCAACGTGTCCAATCTGTTTGATCTATTGCTGGACGACGCCAAGAACGGAGAAAAGAAGAATGACGAAGACTAAGAAAACCAAGGGAGACCCCAACTGCCCTCACTGCAAAGGAGCCGGGTACCTGCCTCTCACGGAAGAGGACGCCGAGTATCAAAGGCTCGTGGAGGTGTACGGCGAGTATGCTGACGCCTACATGACCGTCAAGAGATGTTCGTGCCTGGAGGAGAGGCGCTTCCGCTCCAAGGTAGGGAACGCGGTGTTCAACGCTGATGTCATAGGAGACAACGAGTTGGAGCCTTTTGAGGGTAAGAACGTGTTCTTGCAAGCCAACCGACCGGACTTCCTTGCTCACTTCCGCAGTTTCCTTTGGCGACGCCCTTTGGACTACTACTGGCGCATGACCACGGACATGGATCTCATTGACATCTTCCTGGGAAAGTCCGAGGAGTGGGCCTCCGTGAGTAACTTCTCACGAGGTCCCGACCTTCTTGTCTTGCAATTGGGGTACCAGAGCTACAAGAACGTCGCGCTCTCAGGCATCGTGCTCGAATGCCTCAAGGCACGGCAGTTCGTGGACAAGCCGACGTGGGTGGTCAACCCTCACGAGCTTCACTTCGTCCAGGGGCAGCACTTGGCTTGGAGTCCTGAGCTGGATTGGCACCTCAACGAGAACTACGTCAAGAAGACCCTTAAGTCCGAGCGCGCCCGCGTGGTGACTCCCCAGGAGTTCGGCTTCGGCTCGGATCTGGAGAGCGACAAGTCTGACCCCGCGACCGGGAAGGGCAAGGGCGCTGGAAAATACCGAAACCTCGACCTCTGAGATTAAACATGAAGAAGATTTTACGATCGGTCGTCAACGTCCGTGATACCATCCCAACTAAAGACCTTAGCAAGAACCTCTACACCCTGTCTGATCTGGGCCTGGAGTTCATCAACCAAGAGGACGCGGAGATCTGGGAGTACGTTCAGTCTTACGCCCAGACGTATACGCAGCCTCCGAACGTCAACTCGGTGCGCGACTACTTTGAGAAGCAGAAGAAGGTCGAGGTGCTCGACCGCATCGAAGAGATCGCGGCGTACAACGTCACGTACAAGAAGACCGACTTCGAGAACCTCGCCCGCACGGCTTTACGTGAGCAAAACGAGCGCATGGTATCATTCTTGCTCAAGGATGCCTCGCATATCTTGTCCAACGGCATGACCGTGGGGACCGGGCGTAAGAAGCAAGAGTACAAGGGCTATGCGGACTCGATTCGCTACCTCATGGAGCGAGCCGACAAGGTTCTCATGAGCGATGGAGGCACCGTCTTCCGCTCAGACATCACAAAGGATGCAGAACTCGTGAGACGTGACTTCGCGAACACCCTGGCAAATGCTCGAAACGCGTGGGGTAGGGGTACGGGTCTCAACGAGATTGACGCGACGTGCAGGGGCATCAAGCCTGGGGAGCTTTGGATTCACGCGGGTAGCACAGGCGAGCTAAAGACGACGTTCGCGATCAACTGGGCCTACAAGACGGCGATCATGTTCGGCTATAATGTCTACTACTACTCGCTTGAGATGCCCGTGGAGCAGCTCCGGCGCATCATCTATGTGATGCATTCGAATCACCCCAAGTTCGCCAAGATGGGCTACGAACCTCTATCTTACCGCATGATCCGTGACGGTGTAGACGACGACGGGAACCCCCTGAGCAAGAGAGAGATTGACTTCTATCAGCTCGTCATCAAAGACATTGAAGATGGCACGGCTCGTGGGGATTACGGGGCTCTTTTTGTGGAGTGTCCTGACGAGCCCAAGACCACGATGCAGATGGTCAAGAGCCGAATCGAGCTTGTCCACCAGACGACTCCTATTCATCTGGTGTTCATTGACTACCTCGGTCTCCTCAACGCGTCAAGGAGCATGGGAGACTACCGTGAAGAGCTAAACAGCATCTTCCGCGAAGCCAAGCAGATGTGCCTGACCTTCAACCGTGGAGAGCGCATCCCCATCGTGGCCCTGCACCAGATCAACCGTGAAGGCAAGAAAGAGGCAGACAAGAACGATGGACGTTACACCACACAGGCTCTCGCGGACTCGTCGGCGGCAGAGCGTACCGCTGACGTGATCACGTACACGTACCTCAATCAAACTTTTCGAGATGAGGGAGAGACCTTGATCGGGTGCATCAAAAACCGAGACAACCCTCACTTCGACCCGTTCCGAGCCGAGGTTCATTTCCCGTCGAGGTTCATCAAGAACATCGCGGCAGGGTCACGTTCGGGTGCGGTGTCTCTGAACCTGAAGTGAGGTCAGTATGAGTGATTCGGTCGAGCGCGCTCGTAGGGACTATTACCGCGCGCGCGTGGAGAATTTGAGGAGTCAGGTTCCTATGGTCCGTGTGCTGGAAGACCTCGGGATTCGCGTACACGTCAATGAGGATGTGGAGATTCAGTATCCGTGCCCCTTGCATGGGGACGGGCAGGACAACGGGTTCTCGGCTCGCGTGTACCCAGGAGACAGTGACGACCCCGGTGGGCATACCTTTTGCTGGGGATGCCAGAAGGCACGTGACCAAATCCAGTGGGTGCGGGACTACCAGGGGTTGAGCTTCATTGGCGCGGTGAAGTATCTCGAAGAGAACTTCGGCGTAACGAGCATCCCCAACATCTATGACTACTTCGACCCAGGTAAAGTCGAAGGAGGGCAAGAGGGTGAGGGAGGCCAGACGAGGCTAGAGCGCGAGATCAACGCCATCCTCGAAGGGCCTCAGACCGAAGCCTTCGATGTGAGGTATTTGGAGAGGAAGATTGACCGGCTAGTAGTCGACAAGAGAGACACCCTCTCAGTGGAGAGTATTACCCGCCTGTACTTCGTCTATGACCTCTTGAGGTACGACCTTGAGAAAGACCGTGTGACGCAAGAGAAGGCACGTGAGACCGCCCGTAAGCTCGAAGCGAAGATCAACCAGATGAGCACCTGATGTCCTCAAGGGTTTTCAAAATCCAAGACCCCTCCTGGGGGGAACACGACATCCTCGTGATCCATGAGAACGAAGACGGGACCTGGGACGAAGAGTGGCGCGCCTTCCAAGAGCACCCCGAGGTGTCCAAGGTAGGCGCGCTTTTTTCCAGGGTCACGCAAGAAGCGTACCAAGATGCCCTTCACAAGTACACCACGCCGCTTATTCAAGAGCTAGGGCTACCCCCTGAAGCGTGTTTGATCAAGACCCCTCCTCAGATGAAATTATGCGCCCACCGTAAGACGTGCGCGATGCACGAGAAGGGCCTATGCTTGGGGGATAACCCCAAAGCTCCCATGTGTTATCAAGCCGCACTGGAAGGGCTCGACACCGCAGTGGAGATTCAGGTCGCGCGCGTGTTCGAGCTATGGAGAATGGGGTTCTACATCATAGTGGTTCCCCCTGAAGACACTACTATTTAGGAGTTCACTACGAAATGTCATCAATCAGTTCATTTTTTCAAGATGCTCAGTCCTGTCATCCCGACCCCAAGCCCTGGATGCAGCAGAAGAAGTTCACCCTCATCCGTGATATGGCCCATCTTCGTCAAGAGCTTGCGAGGGCAAGCGCTGCCGATATCATGGCGCTCGACCTTGAGACACAGGGGCTCGACAACCGCATTGACGAGAACGGGAGGACGTTCCACCAGATCGTGGGCTACTGCTTCGCGTACAACTGCGACGAGGGGTTCTATGTGCCCGTGCGGCACGTATCCCGAGACGGTAACATGGTCGCAGCGAACCTACCTTATTTGGAGGTCGACGCGGCGTTCAGGGATTTCGTGGCGACCCATCGCGTCGTCTACCACAACTCGGGGTTCGATCAGGAGTTCCTCTATGGGTCTTCGGCGCACGTCCCTGACCCTCCTAGCGCACTCTTTGAGGACACGCTCATCCTCGACTACCTCAAAGACTCGACGTCCAAGAAGCACGGCCTGAAGGCACTCTCAAAAGAGTACCTTGGTTTGGAGATGCACGAACTCAAAGAGTTCTTCCCCAAGAAGGAGAAGGGCCGTAGCTTCGCGGAGCTTGACCCAACCCAGGAAGCCGTGTTGCAGTACGCGGGTGCGGATGCGATCTGTACCTACATGCTCTACCAGCACCTCAAAGAGTACGGTGAGGAGCAGAAGGCCACCTACAAAGTGGAGAAGGCTCTCGTACCTGCCTTGAGGTGGACGGAGCGTAACCGCATGAAGGTGGACCTACCTTACGTCACGCGCCTGCAAAACGAGGCGCTCCAGATGATTGAAGACACGCAGGATGAGATCTATGCTTCCCTGGCACAAGCCTTGAATAAGCATGAACTCGATGTACGCAAAGCTTACGACATCAACTCTCCCACGCAGTTAGGCTATGCGTTCGAGGCGTTGCAGCAAGTAGACCGAGCGTTCGGAGCCCTGGAGCTAGAGAAGACCGAGAACTCGGGTCAGATCAAGACGGACAACGCAAGCCTTGAGAAGATCCTTGCCGAGCACGGGGACCGCTTCCCCTTCCTCGCGCTCGTGCAGAAGATGCGTGGCTTGCAGAAGGTCGAGGGTACCTACATCCGGCCCATCAAGGAGAACACACGTAAGGAAGACTCGACGATCCGCTTCTCATTTCAAGCTAACCGAGTGGATACGGGACGATTCGCGGCTTCAAAGGGCGTACCCGATCAGGGGTACTCAGGGATCAACGTGCAGTCGATTCCGGGCACGTACTCTTACGCGAAGTTCTACACGAGAAAGGTTCACTACCGACCCAAAGGTGAAGGCGAAGGTGCGCTGGAAGAGAACTTGCAGAAGGCGCTTGACAAGGGCTTCCTGCGTCTCATCTATGACGGGCACTTCATGCAAGACCTCCGCACGGGTGACGAGCTATGCGTGCGCTCCACATGCGACGGATGCCCCTTTGCTTCCGAGTGCAAGAGAGACGAGCCCGTCAAGGGCATGTTCTACTCAATTGAGAACGCAGTGCGCCCGGCGATCGTAGCTCGTGATGGGTACGTTCTCGTGGCTTCGGACTTCGCGGGTCTCGAACTCAGAGCGGTCGCTAGCATCTGCGAGGAGCCTCGGTGGCTCGCGGAGTTCTACCGTTGCTCTTCGTGTGATCATGAGTTCACGCCCCCCAAGAAGATCGGGCGTAAAAAGTGGGAGATCGTCGAGACACCTCCGGCTATTTGCCCCACGTGTGGTGAGGACACCATCGGTGACTTGCACACGCTGACGGCTCAAATCGTCTTCGGAGAAGATGTGGTCAATTTGCCTGGGTCAGAGTTCAAGCAAAAAAGACAGGCTTCAAAAGGAGTGAACTTCTCGATCGTTTATGGAGGAGGGGGAGGTGCTATCGCCAGGGCCGCAAAAGTAGACTCAAAAACAGGTTGGGAGATCCGTAACAAGGTTCTCAACGGTCTCCCAACATTCAAAAGGTGGATGGATAGCACGATACATTACGCGCATCAAAACCTCGAAGTCGAGACCGCGATCGGGCGTAAGATCCGCCTCTGGGACATCAACTCAGAAGAGAGCTGGCTCCGGGCGAAGCAAGAGCGTAACGCGATCAACTCTATCGTGCAGGGGACCGCGACGGGGGACCTCATCAAATACGCTATGGCTAAAATCCACTCAGCGGTTAAGGATCGTAAGTGGGAAGATGTGTGCCGCATGTGCCTGACCATCCACGACGAGCTTGTCTTCGAGATCCGACAGGATATGCTTGACGAAGTGCTCCCGGTGATCGATGATTGCATGACAGAGTTCGCTCACCGTATGAAATGGCCTATCCCCTTGGTTACGGACGTCGAGTTCAACACGGATTGGAGTCCGAACTACAACTGGACCCTGATGCACGCGATTCATCCCAAGACGGGTATGGCTCCCACCGATAAAAACGTAGGACAAACCCCCACGTTTTTGCTCGACAAGATAAAAATCCACCGTGGCATGTGGTATTTGGATGATCATGGCATTCGTCAGGTGTGGGATGGTTCTGAATACATACCTGAAGAAAAGTTTTTAGCTCAAGGAGTTAAGAAGATGAAGGAAGAGTCTCCCGAGCCCGTGTCCCTCTCGTTGAGTTCTGAGGAGGCCCCAGAGACCCCAGAGACCACGGAGAGCGTTGAGAAGGCTCCCGTAGTACCTACGCTCCCCTTTTACGATTACACGGCTACCACGGCCCTTTCCGGGCGCGAGAGTGTGGCCTCTTACATGACACGTCTCCGTCGAGTGTGTGAGGCGTGCAAGATGATGGCCAAATTGGGCATGTCCAAGCCCACGCACACCTTAAGGGTCTACACGATCCAACACGACGAACTCACCGACCCGGAGAAGATCGTCGAGGTCGACCCCAAGGTGTTTAGAGCGTTGGCGTTCTACGAGGGTTTGTGATCTGAATAGAGTGTTAGTAGAGCGGTCAATGTGACCCCTCATGCCGAAGAGTGGGAACACTCTTCGGCTTTTTTGTTGGAGGACTATGATGGCAGAGAAAGACTACATTCAAGAGTGCATGGATTCCATGCCGAAGCAAGGTTCCCTGGACGACTTCAAGCGCGCGTTTTGCGATGTCTGCATCAACCCGGATTGCAAGCGCAGCAGGTTCAAGGACTCGAAGTGGGTTACGAGAATGATCATGCAAGAGGAAGCCTTGTTCAATCCAAGGTTTGCCAATGAGAACGATCCTCGCTACGACCACCTCCGAGCCGTCAACTTCGAGCCCGTAGATGAACAGACTCTCAAATACTACGGAGGTTGGGTAGACGTTCGGGAAGACGGAACCGTAGTACACCAAGGAGAGACTCCCGTTGACGAGAAAGACTCCTCCAAGATCGATCAAGCCGTCGCTTCTTTGAAAGGGGGGCTGACCAAGACCACTGAGGAGCCCGCAACTCCTCCGGCATCCGAACCCGTCGTAGAAGCCGAACCTACGAAAGTAGAGGCTCCCGCTCCACCGGAACCTACTCCAAAGCCTAAACCCTCCCCGAAACCCGTTCAGCGCTCCCAAAGACCCAGGAACACCGAGGTTCCCCAGGGAGGAATCATCCTGGGACCCGCCAAGCCTGATATCATACAGAGACCTAGCCGCCTGCTCCAGCCTCCAAGTGACCCTTGGGCCGTAGACGGAGCAGGAAGCTCCAAGCGGGGAAAGAACGGTAAGCTCACAGTACGAGTGTCTGACGGCAAAGTTGTCAAGAAGGATTGAAGATGAATGAACTGATGCAATACATGGTGATCATCAAACCTGACGGGCAGGTTCACGTCGTGGTCAAGGACCGTGGCGCGGTTCCGTGTGAGCGTGCAGAGGACATCGCGTATGCTCTTGGAGAGGTCGAAGAGACTGAGATCCTGCCCGACACTACTTCTGAGGACAAACACCTCGACATCGGAGACGACGAATGAGCAGACGCATTTCAATCACATGTACGATCAAAAGCCCAAACATCCTTACGGAAGCTCTTGAGGAGCTTGGTCTGGACTACCATACTCCCGGCCCCGAGGTCTACCGTTTCAGAGCCTCACGGGACGGGTTCTCGCTCATGTACGGCGGCCTGACCCTGATGAGGGCTTCGGGTAGCGACCATTTTCACGGGACGTTCGATGAGGATTGTACCAAATCTCGTGAGACCTTGCAACTCATCTCTCAGACGTACCTGAAGAGGTACTATCTGGAGCAAGCGGCGCTTCAGGGAGACCAGATCCTATCCTGTTATGTCTCAGACGGTCTTGAGCAAGATCCTCTTATTGACCAGGGAGATATAGTCATACACGCTGTCAAGGGGTAAAGTAGTGAACGTACCCGCCAGACTGAAATCAGTGTTGCGGGCGCTCACGACGACATCCCAGGACACCTCAGTTCAGAAACACCCGTGCTACCTTCTCCATGAATGCGTATGCGGGGAACCCCTTCTGTACGGTCTCATGATTCCCCACGCCCCCGACTTCGGCTACCTACGAGGTTTGAACCGAGAGTGGACGTGGGCTTCCGTGAAGCCCGAACTCAAAAAAGAAGTGCTACCTTTGTTCAGACGCTCAAGGTTAGCTGCCAGAGAGCATCTGGAATTTGTATGCCCCACATGCCGTAGAGCCTCTCAGGTTCAAATCGCCTCGGAGGGGGGAGTTCTTCCTCTTGGTACGATGCGCATGGTCTACGTTGAATTGCCCCCGGATCAAAAGGAAATTCTGCATGTTGAAGAGGTATCTAGACGTCTTACCTCCGATCCTGATGGTCGTCACTGACGAAGAGGATCGTGTTCTTGAGGACATCGCTCAGTCGGTAAGGCCCACCACAGAAGTCAAGGTCTGGAACGAAACGTTCGGGCTCCTTGACCTGTCACAGTACATTCAAGAGTGGTTCTCACTCGACCTACCCGAAGACCCCCGCAACGGCCAGCTTCTCCGTGTTCTGAGAGAAGCGTACAAGACTAGCAAGGCTTCCTCTGGGGATAGCCTGTACTATGTCGTGCTGGACGCAGACGCGCATCTCAAAAACACCTCGGTTCAGCGTTTACTCAAGAACATCGCGGTCTCTTCGAGCCGGAATGTATCGGTCAGTCGAGGTGTGATCCTCGTGTCGAAGACCGGATACGTCCCTGATGTGCTCAAGGGCTTCGTTCAGACTTACCACTACTCCTACCCTGACCGGGATGCGATCCGCAACACGCTCTTGGAGTTTGAGAGCTTGACTCGTCAGGCGAGCAAGGAAGCCTCTCTTACGCCTGAAGAGAAGGCCCTCATTGAAGACTTCGCCATTCCTGCGGGGAGACCCCAGGACGAAGATTTCGCGCCCGAGGTATACCGGGCATGTGAAGGCTTGACACTCTATCAACTCCGTGAGACCCTCAATGAGCTTTTGTTGGAGACGGCGTGTTTCATCACCGTCGAAGACTTGCAGCGCAAGAAGCGAGAGAAGGCTTCACGTAGGGATTTCCTCGAAGTGGTGAACACTTCCCTCACTTTCGACGACATCGCAGGCATGGATCGCCTGAAGGTCTGGCTAAGAGAGGCTGGAGCCTCCTTCACCCCCGAAGGTAAAGCCTGGGGCCTTCCCCCCTGCAAAGGGGCTTTGCTGGTAGGCATCTCGGGATGCGGTAAGTCTCTTACTGCAAAGGCTCTGGGCTCCGAACTGGGCCTCCCCGTCTTGAGGTTCGACCCAGGTAAGGTCTTCGGGAGCCGCGTGGGTGAGAGCGAAGCCAACATGCGTCGAGCCCTGGAAGATATGGAAACCATGAGCCCATGTGTCGTGTGGATTGACGAGATAGAGAAGGGGTTTTCGGGTCTACAGTCTTCGTCCAAATCGGACTCGGGTACGACGGCACGTGTGATTGGCACGTTCCTGTCGTGGTATGAAGAGCATCAAGAAGACGTGTTTCTCGTCGCAACGGCCAACGGCATATCAACCCTCCCTCCCGAGATGATCTCTCGATTCGAGGAGATCTTCTTTGTCGACCTCCCTGACTATGTAGCTCGCGTTGAGTGCTTCGACATCCAACTTGAACGCTTCTGGACGGAGGCTATGGGAGACTACGAGTCCATTGACGTCGCTTTACTGGCCGACGCCAGTGAAGGCTTGACCGGGCGCGAAATCGAAAAGGTAGTAAGGGAAGGTTTGCGAGGAGCGTTCGTCCGGGGGGTATCCCCCGTCACGGATCATTTCTTGCGTGTGATCAAGGAGAAACCCCCAATCTCCCAGGTGATGAGTGAGGAGATTGAGGGTTTGATAGAGTGGGTTTCTTATGACCCCGAACGCGATGAAGGCGTTCGAGCCCGATTCGCCTCGGAGCCTTACCGCTCCCGAAGTGACTCCTTTGAAGATCATGAGGACTTGGTTGCGGTCCTTACCTCTATGGATAAGGACCCCAAGCCCAACTGATCACTCGCGTGAGTCCAGGTCACTCTCGAAGACGTTGTGGAACAGCTCTGCGATCTCACCACGCTCAATGACCTTCAGGTCGATATGTGCCGTCAGGGGAGACCTCAAGAAGTGTACGTCCGAGGTGAGCTTGTGGAGGCCCGTGTGGACACGCTTGAGGTTGCGGTCACGCTGGTTAAGGTCTCCTGAGAGGACAAGCTTGGAGTGTCCCACGTCGTCGATACGTGTCCCCAGAGTGGCGCACTCGTGTTGGTTGAGGTTCTGCGCCTCATCGTACCACACGATCGCGTTACGTAGGGTAGCTCCTCGCATGAGTTCCAGGGGCAGGAACTCGATTTGCTTCCTCTCGATCGCGGCGCGAATATACTGAGTACCGTTCCTTCCGATCATGTTCTCGAACATGATAGAGAACGACTTCAGGAACGGACCGAATTTGTCGTTTTCGTCTCCGGGCACTGTACCCCAGTAACGCGTCTTGGTGACGATCTCCAACGGCTTGGAGAGGATGAGCTTCTCGTGGCTATCTTCACGACCTCCCATGACCTGATCTAGCGCATACGCCCCGATCGCGGTGGTGTTGTGCGTGACAATCATATCATCAGTCACGTATAGATGAGCCGGATGATCGATCATAATACACTGAGCATCCTCTTTTCCAAGGCATTCGACCTTATCAATAGCTCTTCGAGGGTGATACTTGGTGTGAGGAACAACTCGATTTTTCTTTCGAGACACAAAGAAAGGGTTAATGTCGGAAGGAAGACATAACGTCAGACGGTAGGAAAGCTTACCCTGACAGGATTCTCCCTGACTGTTTGAGTAGGCCGTGTGTCTCTCCGAGCAGCTAGCCGTGCCCCCTAACGACTGAACTAGAAACTGAACTCCTTCCGCTAGATTTTTAGATACGGAAGTGAACGTGATGTTTTTTCCATCTTTTGACACAGTACCATCTGTATCCATCAAACCTCTTAGAAGCTCCAGACGGTTTTCTCGGGTTTGGTACAGGTAGCAGTCTGGGATGAACTTATCACTCGAAGTCCTACCCCAAAGATTCAGCTCGAAAAGAGCCTGCTTCAAGGGATGCTTTGAAAAGTCCGTATCTTCGATACGCTCCCAGACTAAACCTTGGTAGGGTACCTTTGTCTTTGAAGCACGACACACTTGTTTTGAGTATCCTGCACTCAAGGCATCGTTTAACCTGTCGAATTTCTCTACTACATTACCTTCTGTATCCCTCCCAAGATAGGAATTAGAAGGGCGATAGCCAGGACCGCCCCCATAAATGTTGTACTGGTACTTGGCGACGTTCGATACAGTACACTCAAGAGGAGCAAGCTCGCTCGCTAAGCGTTCTACGATTTGAGAGTCCTTCGACGTGAAGCTTATCCCCGATGAAAAGCTGCCGTCTCCTAACAGAGCGCCCAACGTGTACGGCGCGATAAGGAGATCTGAAGAATCAAAACTCAAATCTTCTACTAGAGGTACATAGTGGTTACGGGAGCCATTCTTGGCTCGAAGGCTTTTACGAATTTCATTCAAAGATTTAACGCTCCCCTCACGCTTCTTATCTCGATCTAACTTGGTTTGAGTGTACCACAAGTGATCGTCACAGCACTCGGTCTGAGAGCCGTCTGTGAAAGTAACTCGGAAGATCTCTTTTTTACCTTGAGGGAAAATCCCAGTTACAGGAGCGGTTTTGCCATCTGGAGTGCTGACGAGATCACCTATTTTAAGCTCTCCCATCAAGCGCCAACCTGAAGGGGTTAGAACCTTGGACGTGAGTGGTTGAGCTTTACCCGTCCCAGCAGCTCCAGTAACGACGATCACTCGTACCTCGGGATCGTCCATGAGGTTGAACAGCATGGTCTGCTCACGGTTGCGGGGCTCAATTCCGTAGTATCCGATCTTGGTGCGGCAGGGAGTCAACCCTGTACCATCTGGGGTTACGAGAGCGAGCGCGCTCTTGTTGTCATCATTCGCGACGAGGGAGACGGCTTGGTTTGGCCACAAGACGTCATCTTCGGCTTTGGAGTGACGGTCTGCGATGTACTCGTCGGGAAGAGCTACTTCCTTGAGACGGAAGAGTTCGTCAATGTAGGAAGATGGAACCTTGAAGTGGCGCGCAGTTTTACCGTAACGGTGCTCAGAAACGTCTTCGAAGATACTCAAGGGGAACCTCGCGTGTAGAGGACTTGATCAGATATGCCAAAGGATGTGAAGGTCTTCACATTTGAACCGGCACATAAATAGAACCTCTCGGCGGGTACAATGATTTGCTTCTTTGATGTGTTTATATGATGAGTTGATCTTGACCCTATGAAGGGGATGTGTTACGATGACCGATCCTAAATATCAAAGAGTAGCGTTTCAATCGTTACGGAAGCTCTTTGAGTACGACCTCTCGGAGATGTTCGATGAGGTCTACCTAGACGAAGTGATCCGGCACGGCTTCAGGCGTCATTTCAGGTCGCCTGACGATCCTGTGAAGGTGTGGTTCGACTTTGGACCCGCAGGTTCATTTGCAGACATTCATCTCGAAGTGCTGGCGGCTACGCATCATACCCTTCAACCCTGGGTGATCTCTCTTTGCGCTGATCCTGACCAACACTACGAGGTGTTCGGTGAGGTTTGCCCAAATTTTGAAGAGAGTCCTACC
>Ga0180432_10001975_pt1 | contig 31379 bp, 30 predicted proteins | sample SS_ome_10_FD_132414 | JGI IMG/M metagenome (GOLD analysis project Ga0180432, IMG submission 132414) | Hypersaline lake sediment archaeal communities from the Salton Sea, California, USA - SS_1_MS_2 metaG | ecosystem: Environmental > Aquatic > Non-marine Saline and Alkaline > Hypersaline >...
AACTGAATTTCCTTTACTACATTCCGGAAACAGGCCACCCGGAACGGAAAACCCTCCACTTTCATCTCTGGAAACTGGCAACTCCAAACAGGAAACATTTTCGGGACTACCCTCCGGGCCCGTTTTCTGATTTTTGTTTCCGGTTTTGGGTTTCCGGTTTCCATAGGGATTAAAAGCAATGTACCTCTACTATACCTTCCTCCTTAGTGGTACCATGCTGGAAATCGCCGAAGCTCTCGAAGAGGCAGTCGCGGAGACACTCGAGGACAGGGTGGGCGTCGCGTTCTCCGGAGGCATAGACAGCACGCTTGTTGCATTCATAGCAAAGAAATATGCAGAGGTGGAGCTTTTCTCGGTGGGCATGCCCGGCAGCGAGGACCTCGGCTATTCGGAGAGGGTGGCAGAGCACCTTGGCCTCCCGCTGCACGTGAAGATGCTCACCGAGGAGGACGTATTGAACTATTATGGGGCGGCTTACTCCTCTTCCCCCGGGAACCTGCTGCGCGTGGAGCTGCTCGTGCCAGCATGCGCAGTCGGGGAAATGGCAAGGGAAAAAGGCCTGGACGTGGTGCTTTTCGGCGCGGGCGCGGAGGAGCTCTTCGTGGGCTATGAGCGCTACTACACCTATTGGAACGAGGGCAAGAACCTGGACGAGATACTCCAGAAAGAATTCGCGAACCTGAAGAACAGGGAAATCGGTCAGCTGAAGAAGCTGATGAGAAAATACGATTTGGAGGCAAGGTTCCCCTTCCACAACAGGAAGCTTGCGGAAACGGTCTTCGAAATCCCCCTGCCGCAGAGAATGGAGGAAAGGGAGCTCAAGAAGGGGCTCCTGAGGGATGCGGCCTGTTATCTGGGCGTCCCTGAGATTGCGGTAAAAAGGAAAAAGCGCGCCCTCCAGTACGGGAGCGGGATACACAAGGTGCTGCTGCGCAACAGCAGGTACATAGAGCTCAATTACCCGGCTACTCCTTTCCCTTAGCCTTCAGCTTGCGGAGCGCAAGCTCCTCCTTGAGCATCCTCTTGAGGATTTCCTCCATCTCCGTTTCCGCGCGCGTGAAGTCCACCGCGCCGTTCTCATCCTCAATGTTCGCGAGCATGCGGTTCACTTCGGTATTGGTCTTCACCACGAAGTCTATTTCACGGAGCAATTTGTCATCCAGCTTAAGGCTTGCCTGGTTTATGTGCCAGTAGAACTTGCCCTTGAGGAATGCCTGCAGGATGTACTGCTCCGGCGGGAGGCCCATTGTTTCGCTCCTGCGCGCAAGCACCGGGGGCACGAAATCAATGTCCAGGTTGCCCTCAAGCTTCGCAAGGCTCACCTTGCCGTAGTCGTGCTCCATTGCTTCGGGGTTGCGGATGAACTTTGCTTCTATGTTGCACTTGTCTATGTTCTCCCCGCGCTTGAAGTGGAACACTTCCGTGAACTGCCGCTTGTCCGGGTCGCTCTCGAATTCGTAGCCGAGCACGCGGTATACGCGGCCTTTCCTCCCGAAGCGCGCCTTCTTTAGGAAGGTGTAGCGGTCGGTTGCGAACATCGAGGCGCTTGGGATTCCGAACACGAGCTCAAGGCGGTCCTGCACGTCCTGAAGCGATTCCGCGTGCAGGTTGTACAGCAGGAACACGCCGGGCTGGGTGTTGAGCAGGTTGATTACGCCCTGAACAGCGCTCTTTGAGCGGATTTCGTTGATTACGAGGGCGGCATCGCCCATCCTGAGCAGGGCATTGGCCATTGCGACGAGGTCCAGCTCGCCCGTGGGCTTCATCATCGACTCTTCGCCTATGCCGCTCTTCACTTTTGCGGCGCCGATGTGGAACCCGCGCTTCCTGAATGCGCGCACCGGGATTTCCTGTATGTCCTGGATGGGGATTATCCTGCGGGTGGTGCCGATTGCGCAGATTTTCGCCGCGGTGAAGGCAGTCTTTCCCACGCCCTTGAGGCCGAGCACCGCCTCGCTTGCGCCGAGCCCGACCATCACGTCGTCGTAGCCGCAGAAAAAGGGCGTGAACGACTTGAAATACAGGTATTGCGGGTAGGTGAAGGGCTCCTCCTTCATTATCCTCAGGGCCCCCTGCAGCTCTCCGAAAGTGGCCGGCGGCCGCTGGAGGTGCGTCCTCATGCTGTGCCGCTTCACAACCACGTCCACCACGGGGTTCATGTCGTCGAACTTCTTGCCCTTCTCTGAAAGCACGATGTTGCGGAATGCCTTGTCGAGCAGGGGGCGGTTGTACCTATAGAGTGTATGGCACAGCCCGAACTTCGCATGCTCTATGTAAATCGGGGAATTTTCCGAGTCTATGTAAATGTCCGTGACGTTTTCGTAGTCAAGGGCAAGGTTCTCTATGGGCGCGCCAAGCCCCACAACCCATGAGGCGGCCTCCCGGCCCATGAGGAGCGCGAGGTGGGGGGTTATCTTGATGCCCTGCTCCACTGCCGCATCAAGGAACTTCTGCCTGTACTCCCTCATCTTGAGCTGGTAAAGTATGTCGAAATTCTCCTCCTTGAAGGTCTCCTTCATCTCGCTTTCAATGAGGGAGCGGAGCATCTTCCCCAAATCCTTGGGGAGCTTGTCCATCTCCTTGCTGCCCTGCACGTAGAGGTAGGCCTCCTCCCCGGGCATCTCGTAAATCTGCACGTGCTGCCCATAAGGAAGGTCATAGGAGCCCTCGGGGTCCTTCACGGGCTTCGCATCCTCTGGGAGTGCAAGCACGAGGCTCTGCACGAAGTGCAGGGAGTGAAGGCCGGTAAGGGAAAGGAACGCAACGCGCAGGTCTCCGGTCTTCTTGGTGAGCTTGTACAGCTCGGTTTCGGTATATGTCTTGTGTATCCCGTTCACCCAGGCCTTGAAGGTCTGGTATCCCTTGAGGTAAAGCGACCTCTCAGGCGGGGGCTCCTTGTATTCCTCAAGCATCCTCTCCGCGAGGACGGGATTCATGAACATGTATTCGTAGAACTTGCGGATGAGCTTCCTCCTGTCGTTGTAGTGCTCATCCTGCTCCAGCCCGTAGATGTCCTTGCGCAGCAGCAGCTCCTCGACCTGCTTTATCACGGAGGCGTATTCCACCAGTATTGCGGTCTGCTTCTCGCTGAGGTCGATTATCATCTCTTCCTCGTACCTGAGGGTCTTGATGGGCTCCTCAATCGCCGCAAGGTCTTTCAGGTGGAAGTTCATGAATTCGGGGGAGGCGAATTCATAGGGGCACTTGGCCATGTCCACAATGCCGCGGGTCCCCTCGAGGATTATGTTGCACATGCCATCCCCATCGCTTATCAGTATTTTAAGCTTTCACGTTGCGACCGCCTGTGCGGATGCGAAAGAGTTTTTATGGTTTTCCCCGATAGTTCTTCGTGATATGATGGGGTTCTTTGGCAGGATTAAGGAGTGGTTCCTCGGGAAAAGGGAGAGAAAGGAGGAGAAAAGGCAGGAGTTCAAGGAGTCTCCAGAGCCCATCTACAAGCCGATGGAGGTCATGAAGGTATCCAACGACATCGTGGACAGGGACATCGAGCAGGGTTTTGCCCCGAAGAAGGCCGGCAAAAAGAAAGCGCCGAAGAAAGTGAGGAAGAAGGCAGCCAAAAAGGCGAAAAAGAAGGCAAAGCCGAAAAAGAAGCGGAAATAGCCTAACGAAAACGCCCTCTTTATTTTACCTTCGCCCTAATCCTCTGTTTGAAGTGCGCTTATGTCATTGCTTGTAGGCGTAGTGGGCAAGCCCAACGCAGGGAAGAGCACGTTTTTCTCAGCCCTTACCATGGTTGAGGCGAAGGTGGCGCCATTCCCGTTCACCACTCTGGAGCCGAACAGGGGGGTGGGCTATGTGCGGAGGAAATGCCCGCATACTGAGCTGGGGAAGGAGTGCAGCCCTCGGGACTCGTTCTGCAGGGGCGGCACCCGCTTCGTGCCGGTGCAGCTTCTGGACGTTGCCGGCCTAGTGCCGGATGCCCATAAAGGCCGCGGATTGGGATTCCAGTTCCTCGACGACCTGCGCACCGCGGACGGCTTCATACACGTGGTGGACGCGAGCGGCTCCACCGACCTCGAGGGCAACCCGGCAGAGGCCGCGGACCCCGCAGAGGAGGTAATGTTCCTGAGGAGGGAGCTCGAGCAGTGGTTCTTCAGCGTTATTGAACGCAACTGGAAAAAGGTCCGCCTAAGGGGGCTTGCCGAGCTCGCAGACGTGCTCACCGGACTCAAGGTAACTGCTGCGCAGGCCGAGGAAATAGCGAAATCCCTTTCGCTCCCGCTGGATAGGATTGACTGGGATGGGGCGGAGCGGCTCAGGTATGCCGAGGCAATACTGAAGCACAAGCCGATGGTGGTCGCCGCGAACAAGGCGGATTCCGGGAAAGACGTTTCCGCGCTGCAGAGGAAATTCCCGGAGATGAAGGTAATTCCGTGCTCTGCGCTATACGAATTGGTGCTCAGGAAGGCGGAAAAGGCCGGCATCGCCGAATACGCCCCTGGGAGCCCGGATTTCGCCGTAAAAGGCGCGGGCAGCCCTGAGCAGGGGGAAGCGCTCGGGAGGGTGAAGGAGTTTATTTCCGCGCACGGCTCCACCGGTGTGCAGCAGGCGCTGGAGGAGCTCGTTTTCGGCGGCCTGAAGCAGGTTAGCGCCTTCCCGGTGGAGGATGAGGGGAAGTGGACCGACAGGAAGGGCGCGGTGCTCCCCAACGTGCACCTGCTGCCCGAAGGCAGCACGGCGCTGGACCTTGCCGGGAGGGTGCACACCGACCTTGCGTCGAACTTCATATGTGCTGTCGACGGCAGAAGCAAGCGCCGTCTGGGCAAGGATTATAAACTGAAGGATTTAGATGTATTAAAGATAGTTTCTGGAAGGTGAATGCTTATGGAGAAGAATTTAGGCTATGCACTGGTCTCCATCGCCGTCGTCATAGTGGTGGCGGCAGGCGTCTACTACCTTGCCGGCATGTTCGGCGGGACCGAGCCGCTGTGGGGCCATGAGGGCCATGACGGGCATGAAGAAGGCCACGACGCCACTGAGGAGCTCCTCCTGGCTGCAATAGGCCAGCCGGTCGGGGCCCCGGAATATACCTATAAATACAAGGAAACTTCCAGCGAGGGCTACGGGGCGGACGTCACCGTTTCGGGCAAGGATGGCTGGGGCTACGTGGAGAAGGTGGACAAGCTCCACGGCAGGAAACTCTACATAAATGATGCCAACCGTACCCTGTGCCTCCAGTTCAGGGGCGTGGAGAAATGCCACAACATGAACGGCACCCTGTTCATGCCGCTTGCGCTCAACCTCGAGGCGCTCGTCTTTGAGGACGCTGCGATTGAGAGGCGTGCGGAGCACGTGGAAAGCATGATGGAGAAGGGCGGCATCATGGTGGACGAGCATACCGAAGAGAAGGTGGTGAACGGCCACAACTGCACCGAAGTGAAGTATACGCTGGACTATTCCAAGCTCACGGTGAGCGAGCTCAGGGACATGGGCCTTTCCCCGGACGACCCGATGCTGCTCATATCCAAGCAGTACAACTACACCCTGTGCATAGAACCGCACACCCACCAGCTCTGGGAGCAGAAGATGGAGTACTCCGACCTCGGGGTGCCGAAGTGGACCGCGCTCGAAGTGCAGTCGCAGGACTGGGAGCACGCGGAGCCATTCGAGGTGCCGCAGGGGCTTGTGGAGGAATCGGAGCTTTACAACCATTACTATGCAATGAGCTCGGCGAGCGACGCGTACTTCAAATGCCTGGGCATGAACGAGAGCGCAAAGTGCGTCTACGAAGTGGCAGTTACCTATGCACTGCCTTCCCTCTGCCCGGAGACCGGGGTGAAGCAGGATGCATGCTACGTGAACATTGGCCTTGCGCTCGGGGACGATTCCCTCTGCGAAATGGCGTCTTCCGGCATCAGGGACGTGTGCTATTATGAATTTGCGTACAAGTTCGAAGACCCTGCATACTGCGACAGCATAGCAAACGCAACTATGAAGGAGGAATGCGTGGCCACAGTATACGGGGAAACCGAGTGCACAAGCGACACCGAATGCGCGTCCGCGGGATGCTCCGGCCAGCTCTGCGTCCCTGCGGTGGATGCGGAAGGCACGGTAACCACATGCGAGTACCTCCCGGAATACGACTGCCTGAGGCTCACGAGCTGTGGCTGCTATGGCGGGAAATGCCAGTGGAGGCAGACCGAAGAATACCTTGCCTGCATGGCAGGCATGGGAAATGGAGAATGAGGTGAGAATGTGATTGTGGGTTCAAGAATACGGAAAGTTGAAGCGGAAAGAATGAAGCCCGGCCCCGGCAAGGGCCTCAAGCTGAACCTGGAGGCCACGAAGGCCGAATTCAAGGACAACGAGATTACGCTGTCCTACAAGTACACGGTCGAGTACGTGGGCGGGATCGGCGAAATCAGGATGGAGGGCGAAATCGTCGACAGGAGGGACAAGAAGTCCGTTGACGACATAAAGAAGAAGAGCAAGGGCAAGGCAAAGGACCTTCCCCCGGAATACAGGGAGGAAATCCTTCCCATGCTGAACTTCATCCTCAGCAGCGAGGCAGTGCTCGCCGCAAAGGTGGTGAGGCTCCCGCCGCCGCTCATTCCCCCGAGGATAACTAAGGCGTAAGCTCTGCCGCGCCCTTGAGGGCGAGGCACAGCGCATAGGAGGCAGGAGCTTCGGCTTCCGCCCCCTTGCTTATTTTTTCCATTGTTTCGCCCAGGAATTCCTGCTCTGCAACGGGCTGGAGCGCGCGGATGCGCATGGGCTCCTTCCCGAGCACCGCCGCATCCCTGTAGGGCTCGAACTTTTCCACGTCCTTCACCTCCATTGCGCAGAGGCCGCTGGAGCCGTGGAGGGTGCCGGGCACCCGGATGAGCCTTTTAGTGTCTATCGTCACGCCCGTATCTACGTCTATGCTGCCTATGGGCATGCCTTCCCACACTACGCCTAATCGCTCGATGATGTCCTTTATCGAGGTCCTGCTCCATATGCCCTCGCGCATACCGGAGAGGAAGTTGGCCATCTCCCCCTCTTTTTTGAGCCTGCGGTGGATTTTCTGGGGCTCGCTCCTGAGCATGCGCTCCACCCTGCGGTAGAACCTGCCGCGGTAGCCCCAGTCGGTTTCCCGCGGCCCGCTTATCATGAATGCGCCCCTGCCTACCTCCTCCTTGGTGAAGAAGGTGCGGTAGTCCAGCCCGGTTGCGGAAACATAGTCGCTGATTTCCCTGCGCGCATCGCCCCCCAGCCCGCGGTAATCTTGGTCCGGGACGTGCAGGTGGAAGCCACGGTTCCCGGAGAATACGGTGCGGATTTGCTTCGGAGAAATGCCGAAGTCCGAGACAAGGAAATCCTCCTTCAGCGCAATCGCGTCCCCCTTCACCTTTTCAATTTCCTCCGGGGTGAGGAAAATGCCTGCATGAACATCCAAATCGAAGATGAGGTCCGCGCCGCCCCAGTTCTTCTTTTCCATGGGGGTTGCCGAAGGGAATTCATAGTATGCTATTGAATGGGAAATGTAGAGCGGCGTGTCCTGCACAAGGTAGTTCCTGAGCATCTCGTCGTTCTGGAACGCGATGTGCCGGGACTCGATTTTCTTTGCGAACCCGCCCACCCCGAACTCCCTCTGCGCAATCGCAGGCACCGTGATTTTCGCGGTGCGGTAGTAGTCCGAGAATTTCTTCAGGATGAGCCTTTTCGTTTCCATTTTCCCTTCCACCTCAGTGGGGTCCCTATCCTGCAGTCTGCCACGCACAGGCCGTAGCTGAGCACGGAAGAGCACGCGGGCACGGAATACCCCCTCTTCTGCGCATGCACAAGCTGGTACCTGGTCGTGTTCTCATCGAAATCCGGGAGGTTCGAATAAAGCGAAACTATTCTTTCGGCGGGCATGTTGCGCGCAAGCAGGTAGGTCGCGAGGAAGAACCTCGCCTGGTGGGGGAGGTTCTGGTGCGCCCGCACCTGCTCTATCAGCCTCTCTATGCAGGGCGGGTTCTCGCCCTCCTTGTAGCTGAACTTCCGCGCCTCGGTTTTCGGGAGCATCCTCTTGAGCTTCAATGAGTATTCCTCAATTACTTTCGGGGGGCTGGGGAGCGGCTTCAGCTCTTCCACCCTCATCTTCACCGCTTCCTCCATGAGGCGCAGCACCTCCGCTTTCCTCACTTCAACATACCCGTCCTTCACGTTGCGGAAAACAAGCCTGTAGTGCGGGGACTTGGGGCAGAACTGCACGTATGCGGGGACTTTCACCGCCATGCCGCCCCGGTATTCTTCCGGCACCACCCCGAGCTCCTTTCCCAGCCCCATTATGTTCTCCCATTTCTCGTTCCCGAAGTGCCTTCCCGCGCGCTTTGCCTCGGCAACCGCGAACTTGTTCGTTATGTATCGGTTGCGCATGTGCGAGAGCATCATGCGGGCGGCGCCGTAGGAGGCGATTTCCTCAAGGTCGTCGGAATAGCCCACGGAATGGGAATCCCGGGTTTTTCCCGAGAGGGAGCCCATTATCCTGCGCAGCGCCCTCTCGGCAACGCTGGGCGTGAGCGCAACCCCCTCATCCTCCATGAGCTTCTTCGCCCCGGAGGTGAACGGGTACCTGCAGAATAAGGACACCTCCATGGGTGCATATCGTTGCTGAAGTTAAAAAAGCCTTGCGCAGGCCGGTTTCCGGTGGCTACTTGCGCCCCTTCTTCCCCTTCTTCGCGGTCCCGCCTGCCTTCTTTTTGGGTTTCGCAGCCTTCTTCGCCATGGCTTTTCCCTTCACAGGCACCACTTCCGGCTCGGCCCTCCGTTCGCCCTCGGCATAATGTGCAACCACGATGTAGGCCGCGTCGAAAGCCATGAGAGCAACGAAGTACTGCCACTGCCATATGGCGAGGCCCACCGCGAGCGCCCCAATCTTCGTCCAGAGGCGGTATTTCCTCAGCGGGTAGAGCTTGCCCGTAAGTGGCAATTCATCCATTGCCGCAAGTATGAAGAACGGCACGATTAGCGTAAGGTCTATTGGCGCGATTCCGAATAGCAATGCAAAGAGCACTGCGACGAACAGCCCGAACCCGAGGCTCGGGCGGTCCACCTTGCCCATGAACACCACGCCAGCAATTATTGCAATAAAAATAGTGGAAGCGGGGGAATATGCAAGGAGGTAGCCGAGTGCGATGCCCGCAATGAGCGCAACGGGCCATTTCCACAGGCTCCTGCCGTTGAGCGTGTCCTCCACATAGTCCACGAACTTGATTCCGGCCCCGGAAACTATTGCCGCAAGTATGTCAATCATTCTTTTCGCCTCCTGCCCCGTAATGCAATAGAGGGAGGACCACTGTCGCATCCCCGCGAATATTTACATACCTTCCGCTTTCGCGGATTTTTCCCCAGCTCACCGCCTCGCTCGGGGGCGCCCCGCTGAGGGAGCCCTCCCACCCCTCAGAGGTGGAAACGTAGAGCGCATAGTCCAGCCCCCCCCGGAGCAGATTCACCCCTATGAGGTGGTGCTTGGAGATGCCTCCCCCAAGTACAATGCCTGCGGTCTTTTCCGCGTCAAGCGCAATCTGCGCAAGCCGGCCCATGTCCTTCGTAACGTCTATCCCGAAGTCCGCGCATCCCTTCTTCTGCTTGAAGAAATAAGTCTGGAGCCCTATCGCCGAATCGGTAATGCCCGGGGAGAATACCGGAATATTGTTCTTGTGCGCCCAGTGCAGGAACGACCCCTCATCGCTTAGGGTTTTGCCCATTTCATCAGCAATTTCCGAAGGGCTCACGATGGGGCCCCGAGCATGCAATGCCTCAAACACGGGCTTCATTTTCTCCTCCAATAGCTCGTAGTGCTTGGTGGGCACGAATATGTTGCCTATGCGGTTTATGCCTTCCCTGTGTAGCTCCCCGTCGTCTGCGGCGAACGCGCCCAGCTCGTAGCCGTCGTAGGCGCGAATCATGTCGTGGTCGAGGCTGCCCCCAGTAGTAATTACAGCGTCCACGAGCCTGCGCTTCAGCATGTCCGCGAAGATGCCGCGGAGGCCCGAAGCCACCATGTTGGCGGTAAACGAGAGGAATACCCTGCAGCCCGAGGCCTTCTCTTCCTGTATTTTTCTGAACAGCCCGAGGCCGTCCCCCAGCACGGATGCCTGGAAGCCTGCGGCTTTGTATGCCTCCAGCAGCTCACGGAGCGGCGGCTCGGAATCAAATGAAAAATCCCCTATTTTCCCCATGGATGGGTTGTGCTTATTTGGTTTCTAAAACCCAACGTTTTCGCCATTCAACGTATCCTACTTAGACAAAAGGGAAACCTTTTTATATATCACGAACCACTATAGCCCCGATGATTGACAAACTCAGGATGAAGATAGCCGGAGAGATAGCGCTGTCGGAAGACCCCGGCTCCACGATGAAGAAATGGAGGGAGATTTTCGGGATAACGCAGGCGGACCTCTCCAAGCACATCGGAGTCGGCATCTCCACAATCAGCGACTATGAGAGCAACAGGAGGAAGTCGCCCGGCACGGGCACAATCAAGAGATTTGTCAATGCGCTGTTCGAGCTGGACTCCTCAAGAGGCGGCAAAATCATCCAGAGGCTCACGGAAGAGAAGAGCTCGGCGGAGGAGTACTTCGAGGTGCACGAATTCGCAAGGGGCCTTTCGCTCCCGGACTTCATTGACCTCATAGAGGGCGAAGTGATTACGAACAAGGACCTCATAGAGAACAAGCAACTGTATGGGTATACGCTGATAGATTCAATTAAGGTAATACTTGAGATGCCGTTTTCCTTCTTTACAGGCATTTACGGCAACATGAACGAGCGGGCATTGGTGTTCACCGGAGTTTCCACGGGCAGGAGCCCGATGGTTGTGATAAGGGTGAGCCCGTCCAAGCCAGCGGCGGTAGTGATGCACGGGATAAAGAAGGTGGACAAGCTCGCGCTCAAGATTTCCGAGAAGGAGCAGATCCCCATAATTACAACTAATATGGGCGTGGGGCAGCTCAAGGAAAGGCTGAACAGGATATAGGTGACCAAATGGCAGGAATAGTCGGCTATGGAGCTTACGTGCCAAAGTTCAGGATAAAGACCGAGACCATTGCAAAGGTATGGGGCGAGGATCCGGACCGCATAGCGAACGGGCTCGGCATAAAGGAGAAGGCGGTTGCGGCAATGGATGAAGATGCGGCAACGATGGCGGTGGAGGCGGCGCGCATTGCGCTCGCCCGCGCGCAAATCTCCCCCGAAGACCTCGGCGCGGTTTATGTAGGGAGCGAAAGCCACCCCTATGCGGTGAAGCCCACCGCAACCATGCTTGCGGAGGCAATCGGCGCAACCCCCAACGTCACTGCCGCGGACCTTGAGTTCGCGTGCAAGGCAGGGACTGCGGGCATGCAGATATGCATGGGCCTCGTGGACTCCGGCATGGTTGAGTATGGGCTCGCGGCGGGCTCGGACACCGCGCAGGGCAGGCCCGGGGACGCGCTGGAATATTCCGCGGCATCGGGCGCAGCCGCATACATAATCGGCAAGGATGAGAATTCCCTTGCGGTAATAGAGGATACATTCTCATACACCACGGACACCCCGGATTTCTGGAGGAGGCCCAAGGCGGACTACCCGAGGCACGGGGGCAGGTTCACAGGCCTTCCTGCGTACTTCAAGCACGTGAAGGGAGCGGCAGAGGGGCTGCTTGAGAAGATGGGCAGGAGCGTGGATGACTACGATTACTTTGTGTTCCACCAGCCGAATGCAAAGTTCCCGAAGAACGTTGCGAAGATGCTCGGCGTGCCACCTGAGAAAATCAGGGACGGGCTGCTCGTGCCGGTCGTGGGGAACACCTATTCGGGCGCTTCCCCGCTCGGGCTTGCGAACGTGCTGGACAAGGCAAAGGCAGGGGACAGCATCTTCGTCACTTCGTTCGGCAGCGGCGCGGGGAGCGACGCGTTCTCGATAAAGGTTACCGAGGCAATCGGCCGCAGGGACCGCGGAAGGCCGCTCTCTGGCTTCCTTGAGGACAAGGAATACCTGGAATACGCAGAGTATGCGAAGTTCCGCGGGAAATTCAGGATGTGATGGGCATGAGGAAAGTTGCAATCATAGGCGCGGGGATGACGAAGTTCGGCGAGCACTGGGACCGCGGCTTCAGGGACTTGGTCATCGAGGCCGGCATAAAGGCAATAGAGGACGCGAAGCTCACAGGCAATGAGATAAGCGCGGGCTACGTGGGCACCATGGCGCCCGGGAGCCTCGTCGGGCAGGAGCACGCGGGCGCGCTCATCGCAGACTACATGGGGCTGAACCCCGTCCCGATTACGAGGGTTGAGGGCGCCTGCGCGTCCGGCTCGCTTGCGCTGAGGCAGGGCATGATGGCCGTTGCGTCGGGGATGCACGACATAGTGGTTGTGGGGGGCGTGGAGAAGATGACCGACCTTTCCACAGCGGACGTGAGTGAAATACTCGGGGGCGCGGGCGACCAGGAATGGGAGCTCTTCAACGGCATCACCTTCCCCGGGCTTTACGCGATGATGGCAAGGAGGTACATGCACGAGTACGGCGCCGGCCCGGAGATGCTTGCGGCAGCGGCGGTGAAGAACCACCGCAACGGCGCGATGAACCCATATGCGCAGTTCCAGAAGGAAATTACGCTCACGGACGTATTGAATTCCAAGACGGTGGCGGACCCGCTCAAGGTGCTGGACTGCTCTCCGATTACGGACGGCGCGGCGGCAGTGGTCCTTGCGCCCCTTGACAAGGCAAAGGATTACATGAAAAACCCGGTCGAGATTGTGGCTTCCGCGCAGGCAAGCGGCACGCTCGCACTGCATGACAGGCCGACGCTCAGCGGCATACCTGCGGCGCAGATTGCCGCGCAGAAGGCGTATGCGCAGGCAGGGATGGCCCCGCAGGACATTGACGTTGCGGAGGTGCACGATTGCTTCACCATTGCGGAGCTGATGGCGATTGAGGACCTCGGCTTCTTCCCAAGGGGCGAAGGCGGGAAGGCGACGCTCGAGGGCAAGACCGCAATCGGGAACGGCCGCGTTGTCGCGGTGAACACCAGCGGAGGGCTGAAGGCCGCGGGCCACCCGGTTGGCGCCACCGGCATAAAGCAGGCGGTTGAAATCACGTGGCAGCTCAGGGGCCAGGCAGGCAAGAGGCAGGTTCCGGACGCGGAAATCGGGCTTTCCCACAACGTGGGCGGCAGCGGCGCTACTGCCGTGGTGCACATATACAGGAAGGTGGGCGCATGAAGGAATCGGTTTCGCTTACATGGAGGAGGATCCCCGAGAGGTACAGGATACTGGGCACGGTGTGCAAAAACTGCGATGCCTACTTCTTCCCGCTCAGGCAGGTTTGCCCCAAGTGCAGGAGGAAGGGGAGGATAGAGCCCCACAAGTTCTCCGGGAGAGGGACGGTCTACTCCTTTACCGAAATACATTCCGGGCCAGCGGGATTCGAGAGCCAGGTGCCGTACGTGATGGCGATTGTGGAGCTCGAGGAGGGGCCAAGGTGCACCGGCCAGGTCGTGGACGCAAAGCTCGAGGACGTGAAGATAGGCGACCCGGTGGAGGCCGTGTTCAGGCAGATACAGGTTGACGGGGATGAGGGCCTCATCCACTACGGATTCAAGTTCAGGAAAGTGAAACAGTGATTGCGCTCTGCAGAGAATGCGCCGGGAGGTTTCCCAAGAAGTTCCCTGAAGGGGAATGCTCGATCTGCAAAGGCGCGCTGGCGCGGCTGCCGGAACTCGCGGAAAAGGCCGCGGACTTGATTCCGGGGGATTGGGATTCCTTTTCCCTTTCCACAACTATTCCTAGGGAATGGCTGCTCGCTGAAGAGGAAGCATTCGACTATTCCGAAGGCGAAGCGGTGAAATCTTACGTGAACCATATTCTTGCGGAAAAGGTTGAAGGGCTCAGCGGGAAGGAATATGATGCGCAGGCCGGCAGCGGCCGCCTGGTGTTCGACCTGCATTCTTTTACTGCAAATGCAATCAATGAGCCGGTTTTCCTTTTCGGCAGGTACAGGAAGCTGGTACCCGGGCTGAGCCAGAGCAGGTGGCACTGCAAATCCTGCAACGGAAGGGGCTGCAAAAACTGCGATGGCAAAGGGGTGCTTTACGAATCAGTTGAAGATATAATCGCCTCCCCGCTTGAGCGGGAATTCGGGGGGGAGGGATCGCTGCACGCATCCGGCAGGGAGGACGTGGACGTTGCGAACACGGCGGGCAGGCCATTCGTGCTGAGCATCTCCAGCCCGAAGCGCACAAAGGCAGAGCTCGAAAAAGCGCTCGCAGAAATCAATTCCTCCGGGAAGGTTGAGGTGGACATGCTCAAGCCGGTGAAGCGGGGCGCGGTCGCCCTGGTTGCGGATTCGCATTTCATGAAATCCTATCTTGCACTAATCGAGGTTGAGGGCGGAGCAACCGAAGAGGACCTGCAGAAAATCTCATCCTTTTCAGAAGAGCTTTCGCAGCGCACCCCTGAGAGGGTTGCGCACCGCAGGGCGGACCTGGTGAGGAAGCGCCGCGCGGAAGTGGTTTCCGTGTCCCTGGAGGGCGGGGCAATTGAGGCGGAGATAAGGGCCGAGCCCGGCACGTACATCAAGGAGCTCGTGAGCGGAGACAGCGGCCGCACAAAGCCCAGCTTCTCGTCGTTGCTAGGGAAGGGATGCTCCTGCAAAAAGCTCGAAGTGTCCGGGATAGAGGACGGCTTCCTCTCTCTTGTGATGGGTTTATAAGTATTTTACGGGCATTCAGCGCATGCTCGAGAGGCTGCTGTTCACGCCGCTGCAAATGCCGTTTGAGGAGGGCAGGATACTGGTTGCAATCCTCGGCACGCTTGCAACGGTTTACTTCGACCTGTTCAACAACCGCAACGTGCCGAACGCGCTGCTTTATGCGTTCCTCGCAATTGCAGTATTGGTGAACATCGTATTCTACCAGCAGGACATATTCATTTACGCAATTGCGCTTGCCGCAGTAATATTCTTCCTAGGGTTCCTGCTCTACCGCGCGGGGCAGATTGGCGGGGCGGACATATTCGTGCTCGCATCGATTACGCTGCTGCTCCCCATCCACCCGGGGTACATAACCCTGCCCTTTAACTACCCGTTCATATTCTCCGTGCTGATATTCAGCGGAGTGGCATTCTCGCTGTATGCGATATTCTTCTTCGCGAGGAAGGTAATGGGGGCGAACGCGAAGCCTAACCTCATCTACGCGGCGCTCCTGCTCCCGTATGCGGTTTTCGCGTACCTGTTCATCACCTCCCCATTCTTCTCCGCGATGTACTTCCTCATCGCGTCCCTGCTGTTGCTCGCCTCGATATTCTTCCTCATGTACCGGGAGCCGATTACCGAATCCATGATAGAGAAGGTGCTCCTGAAGAAGGCGGATGACGAGGAAGTGCTTGCGAAGGAGGAGATGGGGGAGACGATGAAGAAGCTGGGCATAGGCCCGGTGCTCGGTAAAAAGGAGAGGGAGAAGCTCGAAAAGGCCGGGGTAAAGTACGTGTACATCTATGCGCACCTGCCGCCCTTCCTTCCGTTCGTGCTGTTCGGGCTGTTGGTTGCGCTCTTCTTCGGGGACTCGCTGTTCCTGGTTTTCTAGATTTTGACGAGGTCTGCCTTAGTCACTATTCCGACTATTTCCCCTGCCTCCACCACGAGCACGGTGCCGGATTCCCTGAGCAGCCCAATCAGGGAGGAGTAGCTTGCGCCCCTGCCCACCTGCGGCAGGGAAGGGCCCATGCGCAGCCGAACCTCCGAGCCCTCTAGCCGCTTCAGGTCGTGGCCTTTGCCCACAAGGGCGAGGATGAGGTCTTCGCTTACCGAGCCTATGCACTTGCCGCCTTCGACAACCGGCAGGGTGGAGATGCCCTTTTTGTGCATTATGCGCAAAGCCATCCCGAGCTTCTTCCCTGGGGAAATGGTAATCACGGGCGAGGCCATGATGTCCGAGGCCTTGCGGCCCTTCCCGCCTGCCTCCGCATCGAGGGTTTCGAATATCTTCCTTGCCTTCCCGTACGCAGGGTCGAGGCGGCCGCTTTCCACTTTCGCAATGAGGGACTGGGAAACCCCTGCCCTGCGCGCAAGCCCTGACTGGGTGAGGCCGAGCGCCTTGCGCCGCTTCCTTATCTCTGAAAGGGAAGGAATCATGCCTGGATTTTGCATCGGTTTTATTAAATAATGCCACCTATATAAGTTCCCATGACTCGGAAGGGCACAAAGTATATTGTTGTCCTCGGCTCGATGATGTCCGGGCTTGGGAAGGGAATCGTGACTGCTTCTATAGGCCAGCTCCTCAAGAGCAGGGGCTACAATGTGGTGCCGATAAAGTTCGACGGCTACCTAAATGTGGACTGCGGCACCATGAACCCGTTCAGGCACGGCGAGGTGTTCGTGCTCGATGACGGCTCGGAAGTGGACATGGATTTCGGGACCTATGAGAGGTTCCTGAACCGCTCGCTGACGAAAATCTCCAGCATCACCGGCGGGAAAATATTCAAGCACCTCATCGAGAAGGAGAGGAGGGGCGGCTTCCTAGGCAGGGACGTGCAGGTTGTGCCCCACCTTACGAATGAGCTGAAGGACTGGGTGAGGAAGGTCGGGGAGGAGGAGAAGGCGGACATAGTGCTGGTGGAGGTCGGCGGCACAGTTGGAGACCTTGAGAACAACTACTTCATTGAGGCCCTCAGGCAGATGTCCTTTGAGGAGAATGCGAACATGCTTTTCATACAGCTCACCTATGTGCCCAGCCTCGGGAAAGGGGAGCTTAAGACAAAGCCTACGCAGCATGCGAACCGACTGATACAGAGCCTGGGCATCTGGCCGCGCATAATCCTCTGCAGGGGCGAAGAAAAGCTTACTGAAGATGCGAAGGAGAAGCTGAGCGTTTTCTGCAATGTGCCAACTGAAAACATAATCTACGACCCGATGGTGGAGGTCATTTACGAACTCCCGGAAGTGCTGGAGAATGAGGACCTGTACAGCATAATCGCGGAGAGGCTCTCCCTTGACAGGTGCTCCCCGCAGAAAGGCACATGGCACAAGATGGTGCAGAGGATGATCTCACCGAAAAAGGGCAAGCTCAAGGTTGCAATAGTAGGCAAGTACACCGCAGTCAAGGACGCCTATGTGAGCGTGAAGGAGGCGCTGGTGCATGCGGGCGCAGCAAATGACGTGAAGCCCGAGATTTCATTTGTGGAGTCCACGGACATCGAGAAGAAGGGCGTGGAGATACTGGGAAAGTTCGATGCGGTGGTGGTGCCCGGCGGGTTCGGCAAGCGCGGGATAGAAGGAAAAATAGATGCGATAAGGTACTGCAGGGAGCATGGCATACCGTTCCTTGGCCTCTGCCTTGGGATGCAGCTGATGGTGATCGAGTGGGCGCGCAGCATGTGCGGCATGGAGGGCGCGAACTCCACGGAATTCAATAAGAACACCATCTACCCGGTAATTGATATCCTCCCCGAGCAGAAGAGCATAACCGAGAAGGGCGCAACCATGCGCCTTGGCGCATACCCGTGCAGGCTGAAGAAGGGCACGCGGGCGTATGCGGCCTACGGGAAGGAAGACATAAGCGAGAGGCACAGGCATAGGTATGAAGTGAACCCTGATTTCGTGAAGAAGCTGGAGGAAGGCGGCCTCGTGGTTTCCGGGGTCTACCCGAAGAAAGACATAGTGGAAATGGCCGAATGGCCCGGTGGCTTCGGCATTGCGACGCAGGCGCACCCCGAGCTCAAGAGCAGGCTGGAGGAGCCCGCGCCCCTATTCGTTGCGCTGCTCAAGGCCGCGCTCGAAAAGAAAGAATCGAAGAAGCGCTAGAGCCATTCCTTGTGCGGCACAGAAGAGAGCGCGTTCCGGAGGCGGTAATCGTCTATTATCCTCCCCGCCCTTATCATGCTCTTCTTGTTCCTGCCGCCCTCTTCAATTGCAAATTGCTCCACATACAGGCCGAAGTCGGAGAGGTTGCCTGATCCATCAGCCACCATGCTTTCCAGCACGCCGACGACTAGCTTTCGGCCGTTTTCGTCGCTGCCCCAGATGCTCAGGGCAAGGGCGACCTGGTCTATGAAATAGTCGCGGTCCTTGGCGTTCATCTTTGCCCATATCTTCACTATTTCCTTCTTCGCCTTGGCGTTGACGCCTTCAAAAACTCCCATCCTATTCACCCCACCGGTTGAGGGCGCCCGCACCCCTCTTCTTCGCAATGTTGAGCAGGCTGCGGAGCTCCTCCGCCTGCTGCACGGCCTCTTTCTTCAGCGGCAGCTTCTTCATCTTCTTGGGGACTATTTTTGGCGCCTCGATTTTTGGGGCGGGCTCGATAAGGCGGTTTAGGGTTTTCTCGACCCTGCGCTCTATGTGGGCGAATACCTTTTCATATTCCTCTTTCTCTTCCGCTTTCCCCCTTCCCTTTGGATTCGCCCTCCTGGCCATCAGAACACCAATTACTTATGCCTGTTTTGGTTTAAATTGCTTTTCCCGCATCATCTTCCCATGAGCTCCCTCACATCGGGCTCAACTTTCCTCCATTCGCCATTGTAGTACTGCCAGAGAGTGCGCGTGGTGGAGTCATAGACAATGCTGGACTTGCCGGCTGCTTCCTTCGGCCGGTCTATCTCTATGAGCGGGAACCGGTACATCCACGGGATTTCCTCCCTGAAGGGGTTGCGCTCAACCGCGGCAACCGCCTTCTTCTCTGCCTTAACTTTTTCGCACCAACCCTTCACCTTCTCCAGCTCATCTTTCGTGACCATAAGCTCACCATTTTACTATGGACAGTATGTCCCCATCCCGGAGCACGTGCTCCAGCCCTACCCGCTGCCCCGGGAACTTTACGCTTTTTCCCCAGACAAGGGCATAGCGGAATTCCCTGAGGAAGTCGCGCGGGAGCTTCCTGCATGCGCCCTCCACCGTGTCCCCCTGGTGCAGCACCATCGGCTCGTCGTATTTTATTTCGCCCATGCGGGGCTTGGTGTACACTTTTATCAGGCCGAGCTTTTCGTAGATTTTCCCCTTCAGCGCATCTATCCCTTCGCCTTTCCCCGCGGAAATCGCCAGCGCGCCCTGCGGGAAGCCCGCGGGAAGCTTCCCGCCTACGGTATCCACCTTGTTCACCGCAACAACCGAGGGGATGTATATGCGGTTGCCTGCAAGCGCATCCACCAGCCGCTCCGGGCCCGCATCCTCGCGGAAGGTGATTGTGCCATTATGCATCCCGAATTCGTTGAGTATCTCGATTATGCTTTTCCTGTTGAGGCGGGTGAGCTTCTTTGATGTGGTTATGTGCACCCCGCCGCGGATTCCTTTCTTCAGCGTGATTTCCGGAGGCGCTTCGTCCAGGCGGATGTTCGCTTCGTGCAGCTCCCGGACTATCGTTTCGTAGTGCTCCGGGCGCTTTGCATCCAGCAGTATGAGTATGAGGTCTGCCTTCCGCGAGACGGAAATAACCTCCTTCCCGCGGCCCTTTCCTGCGCCTGCGCCGCCTATTATCCCTGGGATGTCCAGCACCTGTATCCTTGCGCCCTCGTGCTCCATTATCCCGGGGATTACTTCAAGGGTGGTGAATTCATAATCCGCCACTTTCGACTTTGCGCGCGTGAGCTTTGAGAGCAGGGTGGATTTGCCTACGCTGGGGAACCCGACCATCACCACTGTTGCGTCGCCCGCCTTCTTTATGTCGAAGCCCGAGCCCCCGCCCTTTTTGGAGGAGCGGAATTCCCTTTCCCTACGGAGCCGCGCGAGCTTTGCGAGGAGGAGGCCTATGTGGTGCTCGGTGCCCTTGTGCCTTTTTGTCTTTGAAAGCTCCTCCTCCACCGCCTTTATCCTGTCCTCAACGCTGGCCATTTCCCATTCTCCGAAGGATTCTGCACGGAAAAACTTTTAGAATAAGGTACTCAATACTTGCGGTGGCTGGGCATCCCCATCACCTTGCCCTTGCTGGCCCTGAGGCCGATCCTCTGGAAGATTGCGACCAGCTGGTACCAGAGGTGCCATGCGCACGCCTCGAGCGGGTCCAGCGGGGTTTCCCTGAAGGTCCCCTTTGCCTTGACCTTTATCCCGCCGGGCTTAGTATTTTCTGTTATCATCTGGTCGGAGCGCCCCCCGGCTATGGCGGTTGCGCGCTTTTCGTCATTCCTTTCCTTGCCGCCCTTCTTGCTGGAGCTGCCCGCTGCTTTCATGGGCTTTGGCTCGTCCTCAAGCTGCCTCCTGCAGAACCCCTTTCCCTGCGGCCTTGCAGCTGCACGCATGGGCGGCACTCGCCGGGCATTTCTAGTTTGGACAGGGATGGCCGAAACCATGGTTGCATATCGGTAGTAAACGTATTTAAGCTTTACATTCTGTCGCATAAAATTACGGCATTTGCCGTATTTTTTGGCTTATTTCCGCCAGGAACCCGTTCAATCCTTCGGAAGGGATGTTTGCGCCCGCGGCTATCCTGTGCCCTCCACCGACGCCGCCCACTTTCGCAACTCCCGCATGCATCACCTCCCCCAGGTTGAGGCCGGCGTCAACCGCTTCGCGCGTTCCGCGCGAAGAGACCTTTATGCCGCTTTCGGATTCCGCTATGCCGATTACGGGCTTGCGCGCAGAGCCGCCGGCCATGCCGCACACGATCCCTATTATCGAATCCGCGATTACGCCGCGCGCGTCAAGGAACATGAACGGGCCGAAATCCACGAGGCTGCTGCGCGCAAACATTATCCCTTCGCGGATTTTCGTCTTGTGGTAGGTGAGCAGGCGGGAGGCTTCCGCTTCCGCGCCCTTCTCCCCGAGGCAGACCGCCACGCCGACTTCAGGCCTGCCATGCCTGCCGCATGCATTGAGAAGGGTGGAGAATTCGGACGCGTCGTAGGTTTCGCTGGCGCTCATCCTCTTCTTCATAAGATAGACCTCGCCCACGAGCTTCTCCGCCGCCCACGGCATGCCACGGTCCACGAGCAGCCCGGCGAGCGCGGAAACCAGCCGCTTCTTCTCTGCCTCGCTGAGGCTAGAATAGGTCTTCCAGCCGTTTCCTTCCCTCAATTCAATCCCGATGTCATCGAAGAATTTCTGTGCGTTCTCCTCGCTGTAGCTTATGCCCGGGACGTACGGGTCGTCCGAATATGCGAGGAAGTTCGCGAGCGGCCGGGAATACCTGCCGAACATGCGCAACTCCTCCCGCACTTCCACTTCGCCCGCATCAACGCCCAGCTTCATCATGTGCCGGTTCATCCCCACCAATGGGTATTGCATGTCCCCAACCGCGCCCACCACGCCCAAATCATAGTGTGAGCCGAACACGAGTGCGGCGGTGCCGGAGGAGCTGAGCTCGTCCCCCCCGTCAATTCCATACAGCAGGGGATTTACCTGGTGCTTCTCCACCCCGGAGGTCTGGTGGTGGTCTATGATGAGCACGTCCTGCAGCTCGTTCACGCGGGGGCTCCCTCCCCCGAGGTCCACGAATATCACCTCTTTTTCATTGCGGAGCTCCTCTACCATCGCATCATCTAGGCGCTTCACGCACCTGCGCCTATGTTTCCTGAACCCTGCGCGGAAAGCGGCCTCCACTATGGCGCCCGAGCTGAGGCCGTCCGCATCGTAATGGTGCACTATGAGAGGGTCGGAAAAGGAGAGCGCGGCCTTCCGCGCCTCTGCGCACGCGTCGATGAAGGCCTGCCCGTTTTCGCTGAGTTCCATAAAACCAAAATGAATGAAAGAAAATAAGAAAGAAACTAATCGCGGACCCCCTCGGGCTTCACGTTGAACACCACTTCCCCTTCCGGGAGGCTGGGCGAGTCAACGAGCCGCGCGATGCGCTTTTCCCCCTTGCTCTTGCGCAGGTACACGCGGTAGGTCGCCGCGTGCGCGAGCACGTGCCCCCCGATGGGCACGGTGGGGTCGCCGAACAGTATCCCTGGGTTGTCCATCACCTGGTTGGTCACGTAGACCGCGAGGTTATACTTGTCCGCGTACCTTTGCAGGGTGTGCACGTGTTTATTGAGCTTCTGCTGCCTTTCCCCAAGCGCGCCCCTGCCCACGTAGTCCGCGCGGAACTGCGAAGTGAGCGAGTCCACCACCACGAGCGCAACGTCGTTGTCCTTGATGAACTGCTCTGCCTTGTCCAGCAGTATCATCTGGTGGTCCGAGTTTTCCGCGCGCGCGATGAATATGTTCTTGAGCACCGCTTCCGGATCCAGCTGCTTCGCCTCCGCAAGCTGCACAATCCTCTCGGGCCTGAACGTGCTTTCGGTGTCTATGAAAAGTATCTTCCTGGTGGGCTGGCCGCCGTCATCAACCTGGCAGTTCACCGCAAGCTGGAAGCCTATCTGGCTTTTCCCCGAGGAGAACTTCCCGAAGCATTCGGTTATGGACTGGGTTTCCACCCCTCCTCCGAGCAGCTCATCCAGGCTCTTGGAGTCCGTGCTTACCCTGCGAACGGCCTTCCTCCTGTTCAGCACGAGGTCCGCGGACTCGAATTCCAGCTCCACCGCATCGGTTGCCGCGGCAATCGCCTTCTTCGCTGCCTCCACCCCGAATTCGCCTGCCTCGGCAAGCTCGTGGGGGAGCGCGGAAGCAATCTGCTGCATCTCCGAGTAGCCCGCCCTGCGGAGCTTCTCAGCGGTCATCTCCCCGATTCCCGGGAGGTCTTCGAGTTCCTTCGGCAGCAGCTTTTTTTTCTTATCCTTCTCTGTCATAGTCTCCCCTGTCATTTGCAAACACCAGAAGCTTGAGCTTCCCTATGCGGAGGGTGTAGAACTCGTTGCCGTTCTTGCTCACGCGCTTCCACATGCCGCCCACATTCCTGTAGACCACTTTCCCCTCTGCGTCGTTTTCCGGCTGCACTATGCGGAAATCCGGCCGTGCGCCGCCACCCTCGCCCTGCTGGAGCCCTTCATTCTTTTTGGGCTCCTCGAGCTCCTCAAACTCCTCAATTTTCTCTTCCATTCTTCTCAACTCCTTAGTATATACTTAGTCTATATATACTAGGTATACCTTAGGGGAATTATTCTTTAAAATGGGATGAGGGCTCGTTTCCGGTGGCTCCAGTGCTACTTGAAGAACCACGGGAGCAGGTTCATGAGGAATGCCGCCAGCGTCACGTACATGACCAGCTTCACGGTCTTTTTCTTAGGGAGGTTGAGCTCCAGCAGGCGGTACCCGTCGAAGAAGGGCAGGGGCAGCAGGTTCACCACGCCCACCACGAAGTTGAGGCAGAAGGCGAGCACGAGCGCCTTGAACACAAAGGTGAGCGCCGGGTTCTCGTACATCGCGAGGGGCGCCCAGCTCAGGGACATGTAAAAGAGGCCAAGCCGGCCCTCTTCGTTCACCTCGCGCTCCATTATGCCTTTGCTGGTTTCCAGGGTTACCGTTTCCCCCGGGGAAACGTTCAGCTGAATGCCTTCCAGCCCTCGCACGTCCATCCCATTCACCGAATAGATTACCGTGCTGTTCTCCAGGTGGATTTCCGTTTCATTCCCGCTGCCCTCCAGGAGGAGCCACCCGTGCTCCTTGTACGGGTCGCTCACGTAGAGGAAGCCCATTAGCAGCAGGAAGAACACAAGCGAGAACATCAGGTTTGATGACGAGCCCGCGGCCATCACGCGGTTCTGCACGGTCCTGCTCTTCTTGAACAGCAGCCGCTCATCCGGCTCCACGAATGCGCCCACCGGGATTATGCCGAAGAATGCGATTCCGGAGGAGAGGATGGGGACGCGGCCTATTGCGGCCATTATTGCGTGCGCGCCCTCATGCACCACCAGTATTATGAACAGCGCGAGTATGCCCTCGAACAGCGGAAGGTTGACCCCCGGGAGCAGGAGCGTCACCCCCGGCTCCACCTCGGATATTGCGCCGTTGCCCAGCAGCACCGAGCCGAGCAGCGCCATGAGCGTTGAGAAGCCGTAGACCACGAGCCCCGCGGTGATGAAGAGCGCGAACCCCCCGAGGTAAATTGCAGACGTGGTGAGCAGGGGGCCGAGGAGGCTTTCCGCATGCGCGCCCCTCCCCGCGCCTATCGGCATCCCGAGGGAAACGGAAAGGAACGGGAATACCATCGGCGAGACGAGAAAAACCAGGAGGGTGATGAGCACCATGGATGCTGCGAGCACCGCTATTTTGCCCTTTGCGCCGCGGTCTATTATGAAATATGCGGCAAGGCCGAAGCAGATGCCTATCCCGATGTCGGTGAGAGCCTTCCACAGCTCCGCATTGCGCGACAGGCTCTTCACGAGCTCTATGCCCTTTTTCGTCCTCCAGAGAAGTATGCCCCAGCCGCTGCCCATGGTGGTGAAGCGGGAGATGAGCTCCCCTGAGACGATGAGCACCGCGATTGCGGCGAAGAAGAGCAGGATGCCAGAATATTCTTCTGCCTGGGCGAGCTGCACTATCCCGTATATTATCGCCGCGGTGATCAGCACTATCGCTAGCACTCGCCTGTCCATGGGGTGCCTATACATTGCACAGGTTTTTTAATGTAGGTGAAATGGTTCGCGCGCTCCCGTCGCCCGATGCCGGGAATGGGATATAATTTTCATATTCGGGCAATGCCCTTTTATATTTCTAGCCGTTCAACCCTCCGCATGGGTTTCCCTGCCCGCATGTGCACCCTCCTGCTGCTTTCGGCAATCCTCGCCCACCCAGCTTTTGCCTCGCCGCCGTGCTACGACGAGCTGGACGCTGATGCGCACTCCCTGCAGATTGCGGAGACGGTCTATCAGATGGACTGGATGGAGTATACCTGCGATGCGGGCGCGATGGGGTGGTCGCCCGCGCACACGGACATAAGCGAATGGACCTGCGAGTATGCGACCGGAAGCAATTACCGTTGGACTTATTCGAACGGGAGCTCCACCGCCAACGTTACCGAGTTGGGCAGGTCCGTGGTGGCCGATGAGTGCGAGACGCACGAGCTCTCGACCGGGTGCGTAGCTTTTTCTTCGGACTGGCACGGCCTGCAGGCCGCCGAGTCCGCGTACTACACTGACAACAACGAGTATTCCTGCGACCTCACGGGCTATTGGGCCCCTGCCTACACCGGCCCTTCCCAGTGGAGCTGCAACAGCGCGGGCCTGGACGGGTACGAGTGGACCTTCACTTCCGGCGTCGGGGAGGAATACGCGCTCGATGAGACGGATACCGTGGACTGCTCGGACAAGTGGAAGTGCACCGCGGGCGGGTTCGACGGCGACACCACCGAAATAGACGAAGTGGTGGACACCAACAGCGTGCCCCATAATCTCACTCTGGAGGTGGCGGGCAACGGGAAGATATTCTGGCCCGCACCGGTAAACGTTTCCGGGCTCAACCTCACCGCAATCGTCAGCATCGGCAGCAATTTCATATCCGTGGACACTTCGGAGTATGGCAACCTAGACAAGGCCGCCAACGTGACGATTTACGATTTGCCTTACCTCAGGCAGCCGGTTGCCTACAGGAACGGAGCCACGTGCACCACGCACTGCCCGTACATTTCATACCTGGGCGGGGATTATTCATTCGGGGTGGCCGGCTTCTCCAACTACACCGCCGGCCCGAACGCCGCCCTTGAAGTATACGACGACAACGATGCGCAGGGCGGAAGCCAGGGAAAGGACTTGGGGGAAGACATCCGCTTCTTCGCGAACTACAGCAACGTTACGTCCGGCGCCCCCGTGACCGATGCGCTGGGCTCGTGCAGCATAACGTTCAGCGCGGCGCCCGCCGGCCCGCATGCGATGTCCTACAATTCCACTTCGCGCCTGTGGGAATACAACCGCACCTTCGCGGGCGGCCCGGTTTCGTGGTCGGTTTCCTGCACCTCGCCCACCTACGAGCCCCTCGCACTCGGGGACACGCTGAACTTCCCTTCGCTGCTGGGCGCCTCCGCCCCCTCCGGGGTCGCGAACATAACGAAATTTGCCGAAGGGAGGTATGATTATTCCGGCGGGATTGCGAATGAAACTACGGAAGGGGGGAACGTAACAGGATACATTCTGACCGGGAACGAATCGACCGAGAAGTGGGCGGGGTACTACGGGAACGTTACCGCCTGGAAGGTCCTCGGGCTCGACGAATCCCGCCTGATGTACGATTGGAGCTGGGACGTGCTCTATGGCGGGGAGGTTTGCGCCTCCACCGGAACGACCTTCGACTGGAGCTCGCTGGCATCAGTTGCGGGCACTGACGTTGACGGGGTGTGGGGCTTCGATTCCTCGGGTTCCGACAGCGCGAACAGGACGCTGACGACCGAGGCGAGCTATGCCATAGCGGACCATTCGGGCACGACCAACGGGACGTACACCTATGACGGCAGCGGCGCGGGGGCGTGGCAGACCTTCGCGCTGGGGGACGGGAGCGGCTTCGCGCCCGGCAACAAGAACGGGCTGGCGTTCTGCGTGAACATGTCGGGCACGCAGACTGCATTCACCGGGGACCCGCACATGTTCCAGCTGATGGTTGCCACCAACGAAGCCCCGGGCACCTACGAATCGTACTACTTCTTCCTGGAGCTTGACTGAGGGGCTCCCGTGCAGGATTGCACACATTATTTATATATGTGCTCTCTCAAGTCCTGCCATGCGGCGCATGCCTCCCAACGCCCGCTTGCGGCCGGAGTGCAAACTAGGCACCAACCATCACACCATGCTGCCGCATCCTTCTCTGCACAAGCTGCCTTTCCCCGCCCTGCTATTGCTTTGCCTCTCCGGCGCGGCATTTGCTCTCACGAACATAGGGGCATGCCCCGCGGCGCTCAGCATAAGCGGCGAGACATACAACATAACCGCGGACCTTTCCTCAGCTGCGACCTGCCTCACCGTGCAGGCGGGCGTGGAAAACATAACCATACGGGGGAACAGATTTACGCTCACCGGCGCCTCCGCCGCAGGGAGCAACTACGGAGTCTATGCCTTCAATGTACGCAACGTGACGGTGAAAGACCTCACGGTGCGGAACTATTCCTACGGGATGTCTTTTTCAAACGGCAATTCCATTTACATACGGAACTGCAGCGTGCCCTACACGCGGGGAAACTACAATTTCGAGCTGAGCTTCGGCACTTTCATCTTTTTCGAGAACAACAGCGCGGCGAACCCGTCCGGCTCCGGGGTGCTCCTATATTCGGACACAATTATGCATTCGCGGATAAGCGGCAGCATGTTTGGGGACACCTCCGCCGCGCAGATGGCCTACCTAAGGCAGCCGGAGAACGTTTCGGTCTCCGGCAACACGTTCACGGGCGCGAGTGCGGCGAATGGCATCACCGCCCGGTCTCTCGATTCGGGCAGCAGGATATACAATAACGATTTCCAGGTGGGCCAGAGGGCGCTCTATATCCAGGGCGGGCACAATTCAGCCATATGGGGGAACAGGATATCAACCGGGGCGGCGGGCATACGCATGGAGGACCACGCAATACTTTACCCGCTCGACAGCGTGAACTTCTCAAGGAACAACCTGACCGGGCTCACCGGCATTGGGATACACATTTACTCAGCAGGGGCATCCAATACCAATTGCATCATTTCCGGCAACCGCGTGCAGACCGCGGGCACTGCAATAAACATCACGAACGTGAGGGGCAACGAAATATATGACAACATGTTCACCGGCTCAATTCCAGCATATGATACTGGGGCAAACAACTGGAACATAACAGAGCAGGCAGGGCCGAACATAATGGGCGGGCAGGACATCGGGGGGAACCACTATTCTGGTTATTCCGGCTTCGACACCAACTGGGACGGCATAGGCGACACCGTGGACTATGCAATTCCGGGCGGGGCCAACACAGATTACCTCCCACTCACTGATACGAAGGGCATCGGCTCATGCACGGTGGTCAATGCCTCCGGGGAGTTCCAACTCACCCAGAATATCAGCGGGTCGCCCATTTCCACCGGCAGCGTGCCGAGCGTAAACGGCGCATGCCTTGTCATTGCCTCGAGCAACGTTGACCTGAGCTGCGCGGGGCTGAACATAACGCACGACGGAACTCCCATGACCGCGGGGATAGTGGTCAACGGCACGGCAACGCTGGGTTATTCAAACATCACGATAAGGGACTGCCCCCACATCTACAACTATGGCATGGGGGTATACCTGTACCGGTCCCCGCGCAATTCCATAAGGAACGTCACCGCGCATAGGATAGCTGACGGCGGGTTCGTGCTCAGCCATTCCGACAGCTGCACAATCTCCAACAGCTCCGCCTACGGGAGCCAGGGGGGCGTGTACATGGAATACTCGGAGCGCGCCGGAATCCACAACAGCACAATCCACGATATCTCCGGGGAGGCAATGCACATAGAGAGGAGCGGCTATGCGGAGGTAACCGGAAACACGGTTTACAGCGTCCCGGGACCCGCAATAATCCTGCCCGACGGCTCCAGCCATGCCACGATACGGAACAATACTGTCTACAGCTCCGGCTACGGGCTCATCATAGGGGAAAACTGCGATGATGCAAACGTTACCCTTAACACAGTTTACGGCAACACTTACGGCATCTACCTTTTCCTTGCTGACCGCACGCGGCTGGTTTCCAACACCGCATATTCAAACGACCAGTCCTTCGCGGTAACTTCCAACAGCCGCGATACGGTGCTCATGCACAACCTTGCATACGGCTCTGGGATAGGGTTTGCGATGTCCACGGGCACGAACTACCTTGAGAACAACACTGCGCGCAACAATGCGCAGGACGGATTCCGGCTTACCGGCACCGGAGCCTACAGCACGTTCGTGGAAAATACTGCGCACGACAATACCCAATACGGGTTCTTCATATCCGGCTCGGAATACAATGTGCTCAGGGACAACATCGCCTACGGCAACAACCGCAGCGGGTTCCAGGCGAATTCCAGCTCCGACTACAACAACTTCACGGGCAACGTTGCGCACAGCGGGCGCACTTCAGGCTTCGGCCTTTATGAATGCACATACAACCGCTTCTCCAACAACATCGCATACAACATATCCGGGCCCGGCTTTTCCACGCTTGGCTGGGTGAGCAGCGTGAACAACAACACCGCATACGACTGCAACGATGCGGGTTTCCTCACGACCGGGACAGGCACCGTTCTGTGGGACAACAGGGCGCACGACAACGTGCACGGGTTCGCGGCGGCTTACACGGACGATGTCACTTTCAGGAATAATACTGCACATGGCAACATCGCATTGGGCCTGGCATTTGTGGGTGTGACCGGCAGCACCATGGAAGACAACACAGCGTACGGAAACATGATAGGCGTGTATGTGAATGAGAGCCGCGGGGCCAGCATCACCGTGAATGATGTATTCAGCAACGATTACGGGATATTCCTGGGCACCACCAATGATTCCCGCATAGAAAGCAACGAGATATACTCAAACAGCCTGCACGGCATATTCATCGACCCCTCGTACAACAATACTGTGGTTGAAAACAATATATATGGCAACTCGCTGGACGGGCTCTACCTTGAGGGTTCGCACAACAATACAATAGACAACAACACCGCGCATGACAACAGCAGGCACGGGTTCCACCTGAACATCTCCACGGACAATACATTCACGGACAACACAGCATACGGCAATTCCCAGGCGGGGCTCTATGTCTACAATTCGGGCGGCAATGATTTTGCGGACACGGCCCTGTACGGGAATGGGCGGGGCCTGCTCGTCAACAACACGGGCGGCTCAGCGATGGCAATCAGCATGGCGGATACCGTTTTCAAGAACGCGGCAAAAACCATGAGCTCAACAATCGACATGGCGGATTCGGTTGCCTCCCCGAGCTCATACTCCATAAGCTTCCTCTCCCTGCCCGGGAGCCTGCCGGAGAACCGCACCGGATTTGACGGCAAGTTCCTTGACATCAGCACGCACTCCGGCGCGGTTTCCATAAGCTCGATTGCCTGGACCTGGACGGATGCGGAGGCCGCCGGGTATAACGAGTCTGCATTCGAGCTCTGGGAGTATGCTTCCGGCAGCTGGGCGCTCCTGAACAACACCCCGGACATAGTGAACAATATCCTTGCGCTGAGCGGGCTTGTGCCCGCGAGCGGCTACGGGCCGCTGAACAACGGCCCTTCCCCCTCAGCGCCAGGCAGCATGGGCCCGGCTTCAAATGCAACCCTAGTGGAGGAAGGCAGGTACAATTACACAGGCGGCATCGCAAATGAAACCACGGAGGGCGGCAATGTCACCGGGTTCAACCTGACCGGCAATGATTCCACGGACAGGTGGGCCGGCTATTTCGGGAACGTGTCCGGAGAAATAGTGCTGGGCATCAATGCCTCCAACATCATGTATGACTGGGCATGGAACGGGGCGGCCGGGGAGGTGTGCGCGACCGCAACCGCCGGCACCTTTGACTGGGCCGGCCTCGCGGCGGCAACTGCGCAGGAGCTCAACAGCATATTCTCGCATGCAGCGTCAAGCGACAATGCGACCAGCACCCTGACGGACGCATCCGGCACCATTAACATAGAAGGCACTTCCGTGACCAGCACCGCGGTCATTGACGACCAGAACTGGCAGACTGTTGCCATTGGGGATGGGGGAGGGGCATCCAAGGCAGATTATGCATTCTGCGTGAACCTGACTGCCGGAGCTCCCACCGTAGCAGGCAGCAGCGGGAACTACCAGCTCATGGTGGCCACGCAGCCCGCAACCATAGAAACCTATTATTTCTTCATGGACCTGAGTTGAAACCTTTTTAACCCGGAAGCGGGAATGGCACTGCATGGATTGCGAAAGGGCGCCCGACGTTGACGTGCGGCTGCAGGACATAATAGAAAGAGGGGACCTTTCCCACGTGATTACGCCGCGCATAATCTGCATGCGGAGCACGGGCGCGCGGGCGAACGCCTATGCGCGCATCTGGTCGCTTCCGCGCATATGGATGAAGGCGCTGGACATCAATCCCTTCTACGTAATAGAAGTGCTGAGCGAGCACTTCGACCCGCTTCCGGAGGAGGAGAAGACGAAGGTGCTAATCCACGAGCTGCTGCACATCCCGCAGAAATTCTCCGGGGGGCTGCGGCCGCACAGGTACAACGGCGGGAGGGTGGATGCGCGCGCCGTGGGCAGGATTTACGAAGTATATAAGCAGAACTCGAGCCAGGGATTGTAACCATGGTTACATAACCACCCTTTACTCAAAGCCAATCCTTCCCGCGCCCGCGAAGACGATTTTCCCCTCTTCCACGAACGCATACGCGAGCTTCTTGCGCATCTTCCCCGCCTTCTCAAGGTCAGAAAGCAGCTCCTGCGGCCCGCCGCCCCTTACTACCTTGAGCAGCTGCACCGCCTGCTCGTCACGCGGCCGGTAGCCCTTCCTGTACACGCGCATCCACGGGCCCTCTCCGGTGCCGCACCGCACGATGTACCCGCGGCCCCGCAGGTGCTTCAGCACCGCGTACTTCTCTTCCGCAAGCCCGTCCTCTTCCTTTGCCTTCGCAAGCAATTCGGCAGCGTCAGCATCAATC
>Ga0180432_10001977_pt1 | contig 31371 bp, 26 predicted proteins | sample SS_ome_10_FD_132414 | JGI IMG/M metagenome (GOLD analysis project Ga0180432, IMG submission 132414) | Hypersaline lake sediment archaeal communities from the Salton Sea, California, USA - SS_1_MS_2 metaG | ecosystem: Environmental > Aquatic > Non-marine Saline and Alkaline > Hypersaline >...
AAACGACGCAATTCTGACGCTTCCAACACCCAGCATGGCGGGTTCGCTCGGAGCTAACAATGACATCGTGATCGACACGACCTCTCCGACGGTCCTGGACGTGAGCTCCACCAAACCAGACGGAACGTACGGAATTGGAGAAGTAATAAACATAACGATCATATTTTCCGAGATCGTCGACGTTACCGGCACGCCACAACTTACTCTAGAGACGGGTTCGACAGATGCCATTGTTAATTATGTAAGCGGCACGGGCACGGATACGCTCACTTTCACCTACACCGTCGTTTCGGGACACAATTCTTCAGATCTTGATTACACATCCACAAACGCCTTATCTCTGAACGATGGAACTATTCAGGATTCCGTGTTAAACGATGCAATACTGACGCTTCCAACTCCAGGTGATCCAAATTCACTAAGTAGCAATAAGGACATCGTGATAGATACAACTATTACAACACCTCCAAACGATTTTCTGACTCAAGTGCTGATTATTAGCGCAATCGTTGTTGGAGCAGTTGGAGTTGCTTATATAGGAGTCATTATAAGAAGAAAGCGAAAATGGACTAATTATTAACTTTTTTTTTCATTTCTTATTATTATTAAAGCAGCATTATTTAGTTCATCTCATTTTTTTTAATTATGGGTATTAAAATCGATACAAAATAGATGATATCATATCTGTTTCTAGAAATCGCAGTGATTTTGCTTTAAATTTGGTAAGAAAATGCCTTTTTTTTTTTACATGTTTGTATGTACAAAAATGTAAAAAGAATTGTAAAATAAAACCCGTTTACAATATTGTCAATGCAAATTTTTCAGTTTTGTTAATAGACAAATATTGGTTACATTAATGTCATAAGTCTAAAAATGCTCAATTCGTTAATATATTCCATTAATGATGGGATGTAAAATTAGTCCTAATTGTCATCTGAATAAAGGGAAAACGGTTTCCATCCGTAAAATTTATATATGTATTAAACACAAGTTATTTTAGACATTGTGTCTCGGTTTTAAATTGAAATTCAAAAGGTGATGTATACCGATTAGATCAGATGTTTCCCTAGAAGAAACCATAGAAAATCATTCTAGTGTTGCGAAAGGGATTCTTCTTGTATCCTTTCTAACGGTATTTGCTATTGGAGTTGGGGTCGCTTTTAATATGGAAAATTCAGATTCTGAAGATTTATTATTTGAATTACCCAAAACAAGCCCAGATTTTGGTGACGTGCCCGTAGATAAAGAATGCGTTGTTGACGATCTCCTTGTCGAGCAAGGTTCAATTACTCCAATCTACGAAAATATTCCTGATGAATTACCAATCTGCTTAACCCCTGAATGGGCCGCAGACAAATTTATGTTAGTTTCAGTCATTGGTGGCTATGAACCAATTGATGGAACATACATAACCGTCATCGGTAAAGACGGTGTAGTTTACAACGACTGCATACCAGGTATGTGGGTCGGTTGGAAGACTATATGGGAAGATGTAACCAATTGTGGTGATTTACCTGATGTATTAGGTGAATACCAACTTCAATGTTGTGAAAGAATATGGAAGCTAACTCTAGATACCAGTTGCAATAACTGGGTCTGCTTAGATAGTTCTTATTATCCTGCTCTCCCTGAATGTTGTACATTAGGAGATGTTGACGGAAATGGCTGTCCATTACCAGATTTGATTCCTGGAAAAGATATCACGATCGAAATTAATACTAAATGGCAAGGATGTTCAGAAAAAGAACAACAATTTTATATAATACTGGTACATAAAAATCAAGATTAGGATCCCCCAACTCCGATTGAAATTTTCATCGCCAGTTAAAAAGCGCACACGAGAATGGTGTTTTATGATTATATATTAAATATATTTCTTTTTTTTTTTCTTTATAGGTAGTTTTATTGAACTTTAAAATTCATTTTTTTAAGATATTTTGCTATGTCTTGTATTCTCTCTGAAGATTTTTGGAAAGTTTTTTCCCTTGTTGCAATAAAACAAGAAAAATTAACACTCTTTTTTTCTAAGGCATCAAAAGATATTGGTGGTGTAACAAATTCAGGGATTGCGTCCATTAAATTAGGTATAACATTATCGCGAATGTCATGAGTTTTATCATTTTCCGTATATTTCAGTTCAAACCTCAAGAAAGTAGAATGTCGAATTCGATTAATTTCGATATCCTCAGACTCATGAAGTAAGGAATTAAGTATAATGCTTACAGGATTTTTATCGATTATATTCCTCACCCCGATGTAAGAGGTAGTTAATCTCGGATTTATTTCTATGAAATGAATTGATTTATCCTTTTTTCTTATAAAATCTAAACCATGATAACGCCTTAATCCTGGAAAATTGAATTTTTCTAAAATTTCTGATAGGTCAGCAATTATTTCTTCATGTTCAACAACAGGGGTAGTACCACCAAAATATTCAGATTCTCTATTTTTATTTTTGATGTTTATTTCTTGAGAATTGATACTTAAAATGGATGGTTTGGTTTGTTGATGTTTTAAATCACTTGAATATCCTATTAATGAGGCGCTCAGATCCTCTCCTTCGATGAACTCTTGTAAAATATAGTTCCTACTACAATCAATCTTCTCGTGATACTCTTGAAAAAATTTTGAGATCTGACCTTCGTTTTCGAAATAGAAGATTGATTCGGCACCCACTCCATCATTTGGTTTTATTACAATAGGGCGTTTTAAATCGTGGTACTTCTTAATTATAAAATCTGTATTCAAAAAATTATTCTTAAATGGGATAATGAAAGTCTGAGGAGTTAAAACATTCATTTTTTTGAAGAAGTGAAAGGTTTTAATCTTTGATGTACCTAGTTTTATACCTTCTAAACCCACGCTCAGTATTTTTTTATCATTTTCCTTTGCAATTTTTGTTAAATCATGTAAAATATTCGAGAATTCAGGAGCAATAATGAAACAATATTCGCAATCTTTAATAGAATCTTTAAAAAACTTAATATAATCGTCTTGGGGGGAAACTCGAGTGATAACATCTGAATCTAAATAGATGGATAAAAAAGCAATTCTTTCGTCTAAAAGTGTAGATATATTAAAGTTTAATGCTTTAAAATCTGCTATAATGCATCTCAACATTCCATAACCTTCGCAAAATAAAGAAGGAGGGATCTCTATTTGATTAAAACCTCCCCCTGAAACGAATTCAAATATAAAGATCTTATTTTCTTTCATTTTTCAAAATAAATTATAACTTTGATGCTATTATAAGTTAACTTTTAATATCCATGTGAATTTTTATTACATATCTGTCATTATGTTTAAGAACAAGGTATAATTATTATATTCGAATCCAATAAAAATTTCAGTGTTTATCATCATGTATGAGTTAGAACATGTGAATGGTATAGGGAAGGCAATTGTTGAACGAATGAAAGCGAATGGTATTGACTCCATTGAAAAATTAGCTTCTATTGATATTAAGGATTTGTTGGAGATTAAAGGAATCGGTAAGCTGACGGCTGAGAAGTATATCGAAGATGCGAAAAAGATGCTTGAAGATAAGAAAAGTGAAGTCAAACCAGAAATTAACGGTTCTTTTAACGAAAAAGATGAAATAAATCAAGATATTAAAGATATAGAGTATTTAATGCCATCAGTGTTGAAAGAACTTCCGGAAAAAAAAAACAGCATTCCAAACAAGCCCGTTGTAAAGCCCATTCCCTCTGATTCACGAGAAAAATTGGTTATTGAAATCGAAAGGGAGATAGAAAAAGTAAAAAATACTCCAAAAGAAAATCTCTTTAATAAAGAAGTAACTATTGAGGCATTCAATGCAGTAGACCGCCAGGGAGCTACAAATCAATCGAAAAGCAAAAATGAAATTCAATTAAAAAAAGTAAAAGTTCCTCCCAAACCAATTACTGTAAAGAAACAAAAACCAATTGAAAAAAAACACGTAAAAAGGATAAAAGAAAAAGGTAGAAAAAAAAGAAAAACAACCTCCAAACCTTCAGTTGTTAAAGAACAGAAACTAATTGATAGAAACCATGTAGATAGGAAAAAAGAAACTGATAGAAACAAGGTCAAAAAACAAGACAAAAAACCTTTCTTTAGGGAAGAAGTGGCTCAAAAAATACGCTTTCTTCATTTTAAAATAAAAAAAATTGAAGAGCAATTAGACAAGAAAGAAATAGATTTCTCAGTCAACGATTTAAACATTATTTCTGAGTATCTATCTATTTTAAACATTGACTATAAAAGAGAAAAACGTAGAAAAATAATATTAGATTTGGATATAACCTCTTCCTATATTGACTATGGCAAGAAAAAGATTGTTGAAATTTATGATTTAATGTTAGAATGCGCCAGAGCTTTATGGATCATTGCCAAGGCATTTGAGCGACTTTCAAAAAAATTTGAAACCGCTGAGGAAGAATGGGAAAACGCCATCATTACCATGAGTGAGAGCGCAAAATATTATAAAGCAGCAGCTTATTTTAGTACAGCAGCAATTCATCAACATGATAAAGGAAGAACATTAGATGCTGAAAATCTTGAGCTGAAATCAGAAGAAGTAAGAGCTAACGCTCAAAAAATAGCAGCAGAAAAAGAAGAGATAAAAAAAAATTACAATCTAGCATCTAGTTTATATGCCGGTTTGAGTGTTCTTTCTAAAAGAATATATTATATGAAAAAATACGATATAAAAAGAGGGAATTTGTTAAAAGCGAAATTTAATTACGAAATTGGCAGGGCATGTCATCTAAGGGCTAAGGCAATAATGAAATCACCAATTCAAGAGCAGAATGGTAATATTGTAATGAAATTACAACAAAAAGCCAATTACTACTTCTTTCAAGCAGAAGAAATTTGGGAAAACATGCTTAAAAACAATAAAAAGCTCACTCTTGAAGAAAAAGAAGATTTAAGTGCGAATCTATCTAAAGTAAATAACGATATTATCGAAAACGAAGTAGAGATCTTAGAATTTGACAAAGTAAAAAAAATTCAGGACCCAGAACCTATCATAATTATTCCCGAAAATTTGGCACCAGTGATTCCTAAGTGTACTGAGTTCATGACTCGATATGCTCCTAAAGACGCGAATGTGAAACGCTATAAGAAATACAATGTAAAAAAAATAGAAGAACGAATAACTTACAGTAAGAAAGAACAGTTATTAATAAAAAAAGTTGCTATATTGAGGACGATTAATGTCTTAGAGGGATTATTCGAAAAAAACGAGATTGATGTTGAAAAATTCATTGAGTTAATGGAAACATATTCGATAAAACAAGAAGAAATTGAGCAAGCTTTAGAAAATCTTGAAAAATGATTATATTCTGAAAATTCATTGTCAATAAAAATAAAAGAGATGTCAAATTAATTTCTTTTAACTCAAATTTAAAAACAAAAAGCTTGATTTTATGACTTATTTTGACGAATCTACGATGCAAAGAATTCGTTATTTGCATTTTAAAACAAAACATATTGAAGACGCCTTAGATAAGGAAGAAGAGCATTTTAGCTTGGATGATATAAACCTCATTTTAGAATACACGATGATTTTAAATATAAATTATCAAAATCAAAATCATAAAAGGATTCTACAAGATTTAGATCTCTCTCCTAGATTTGATGAAATAGAGATTCAAGATATAATGTTTGAATGTAGCAGGGCATTATGGGTGATGGCTAAAGCATATTCTCGCCTTTCTGAGGAATTTGAAGATGAAGAAGAATGGGAAAATGCTGTAGTTTCAATGACTAAAAGTAGTAAATATTATAAAACTGCAGCGTATTTTAGTGCTGCAGCAGTTTTTCAAGCGCAAAAGGGGACAACATTATCTCCTGAAAATCTTGAGCTGAATTCTGAGGAAGCTCGTATTTTTGCTCAAAGTATTGCGGCAATGCAAGAGGAAAGCAAGAATAACACGTATTTTGCTTCAAAGTTATACTCTGGTTTAAGTGCTCTTTCTAAGAGATTATTTTATCTAAAAAAGCATGAAGAAAAGAAAAAGCAAAAAATAAGAGCTCAGTTTCATTATGATATGGGCAAGGCTTGCCATTTAAAAGCTCAAGCGTCGCTTGAATCCTCAATAGCAGGTATAAATCAAGATAAAGTAAAGAAATTACAACAAAAAGCCAATTTTTATTACGACAAGGCAAAACAAATTTGGAACTCAATGCTTGATAATTTAAAGGAATTAACATCAGAAGAACGAGAGAATATCAACAATAACATTACGATCGTGAACGATATAATTAAAGCTAACAACGTAGAGATGTTAGAGTACGATGAAATAAAGAGAATTCAAGATCCAGAGCCCATAATAATAATTCCTGAAAATTTGGCTCCTTTCGTGCCAAAGTCGACTGTATATTTAACAAAGTTTGTACCTAAAGATCTGAATATTAAAAGGTTCAAGTCGTTTCAAAAGAAGAAATTAGAAATAAAGATACCTTACAGTAAAAAGGAAAAGCTTCTAGACAAAAAAGCGGGAATTTTACGAACCATTAATGAGCTAAAATTATTAGAGAAAAACAAAGAAGTTGACATTGAAAAGTATTCAGAATTAATGGAGAAGTATTCAACTAAACTTAACATGATTGACACGGCTTTAGAAAAATTATCAAAAAAGTAAGCCCAAATCGGATGAAGACAATGGGGAAAAAAGATAAAAAATTAACAGCTTTATTGGATGAATGTCAAAGCTTAAAGAACAAAAAGAAGTATAAAGAGTCTATTAGAAAATATAGAGAAACCCTTAATTATATTAGAAATAAAGTTAAGGACGAAAAAGAACAAAAGAAAGAATTAGATGAGATTAAATTAGAAATTGATCTTATATACACTCTCGAGATTAAAGACATAACAAATCATGCTAACCAGTTAGTAGAACAAAAGAAATTTAATAACGCGTTTGAAGAATTTAATAAAGCCTTAGCGTCTACATATAATATTACCGATACTCATTTAAGAGAAAAAGAAAGCAACAAAATAAATAAATTGAAAGGTCAAACTGATGTAAGAGTATTGATTGAACAAGCAAATAATCTAACCGAAGAAAAACAATTTGATGAAGCAATACATTCACTCACGAAGGCGTTGAATGACACGAATAAGGTTTACGATTCAATATTTGGCGAAAATATAATCAAAACAATTCAGAACAACATTAATCGTGTTTATTCTGAGAAAATACAAGTAATAGTAAATCAAGGTACAGAATTGGAGCAAAATGGACTTTTTGATGAAGCAATAGATGTTCTTGAAAAAGCATTAAAAATTACGGAAGATATGTTTGATTCAGAACAAAAGAATTCAGAGATGGCCGAAATTAAAGATTTGATTAATAAATTATATTCTAATATTGCGAAACCCCTGATACAAAGCGGAATGCGATTCATAGAGCAAAACCAAATTGAACAAGCCTCCTTGGAGTTAAAGAAAGGAGTAAATATAATAAATAAGATGTACGATTCAGAACAAAAAAAAAATGAAGTTCAAAATGTAGGAGGAATTATCAATCCAATTTACTCAGAAAAAATCAAGCCAATTGTAGAAGCAGGAGAGCAATTAATAGTTCAAGAAGATTTTGAGCAGTCAATTCAAATTATTGATGACGCGATTAAAAAATTCAGTCAAGCATTAGAAATCGCTAAAAATATGGTAGCCTCAGAGCAAAAAAATGATGATTTAAATCACATTGAGGAGCTGATTAATAAAGCTTGTATGATGGGGATAAAACCAAGAAAAGAGAAAGGGATTCAATTGATTGAGCAAAAACAATTTGACGAGGCAATTAGAGAATTATATTCAGTCATCAGCATAGCAAAAAATATGATAACACCGGAAGGTCAACAAAACGCTGAACTGAACAACGTAAAGAAGTTAATTAACAAGGTCTATTCTGCGGAGATAGCAGACATTATAGAAGAAGGGAATTCACTAGTAGAATTAAAGAAATTTGACGAGGCAATCGAAATTTTTAATAATGCATTAAATATAACTAATAAAATGTATCTTTCTGAGGAGATGGATGAAGAGGTAAGCAAGATAAAGAATGGTATTTATCAGACAGAACTAAAGCAAATAATTTCAAAAGGTGACCTCTCTGATAAACAGAAAAAGTTTAGTGCTGAGATTAAACGGCTTTCGGAACTTCTAGAACACGCCAAAATCATAAAAGAGGCAGAACTCAAGTCGCAAGAGATGGAAAGAATAAAACTGGAAATAGATCACGTTCACGCTCAAGAAATTAGTTTATTAATTGAACAAGGGAGCGATTTAGCAATCCAAACAAAGTTTGAATTTGCGTTTGATTACTTCGATAAGGCAATAGCTATCATAGATTTGATCGATTCTAGGGAAATAAAAGAGAGAGAACTAATAAAAATTATTGACATGTATAAACAAGAACTAAACAATAAAGCTAAACAAAATATAAGCAGGGAACAATTTGATGATGCAATTGAATTATGCAAAAAAGCCATAGATCTTGATAATAATCATGTCGAATCACACTATCTCATGGGAAATGCTTACAAACTGAAAAAAGAATATGATAAAGCGATTGAAAAATATATAAAAGCTGTAGAGATAGACAATAATTATACAAACGCTTGGAATGACATGGGTTTAGCGCACGCATTTAAGAAAGATTTTGATAAGGCAATCGAAATGTATCAAACAGCAATTAAAATTGATTCAAAACAAGACAATGTGTTTTACAATATGGGAAATGCATATAAGTTCAAAAAAGACCTTGATAACGCTATACAGTCATATATAAAAGCAGTAAATATTAACACAAACCATGCAAAAGCGTGGTTTTTCATGGGAAGCACTTATTACGATAAGAATGATTACGATAAAGCGATTCAATGCATCGAAAAAGGGATTGTAATAGATCCAGAACTAGGAAAGGAAACGAATTCAATAATTCTTGACTTTAAAAAATCCAAGGATTTATTACGAGAGAATTTACAAGAGATGTTTAAAAATAATTCATAGTCTTCATTGTTAATAAATTAAGACACAAATTCATTTTTTGAATAATCCTTATTTTTATTTTAAGATAGATTAAATATATTATGCCAGACCCAACTTCAGTATTGCTCTATATTAAACAAATGCTTGGAGACTTAATTTATATAAACGGAATCATCGCTGCAGAACTAATAAATATTACTGAAAATACCGCAGCCATGCGTCGTGGAGAAGACTTTTTAGCAGAAAGCCAATGTACCCAAGAACATGACGATTTGAAAGAGAATATAGTAAAAATTGTTAAAAATTATAAACAAAAACCAGAAGAGTTTTTAAAAATACTCGAAAAGCATGTATTAAAGCATCTTGATGAATCTAAATAAACTTCTTAAATTAATCATTATTTTTAATATAGTTAATATTGTTTTAAAATAGAAAAAGAAACAACGCAAACTAACATGCCTAATAAGAACTTCGACGAGTTTGTTGATAATCTTCAAAAGGAAATCATTGAAAAAGACATTCAAGACCATAATGACCGAATTGTTAAACTCTTTCACGATCCTCCAAATTGGGGTAAACCTCCAGATGATGAAATAACTGTTTCAAAAAGTTATAAGAATATTCGTAATGAAACGATGGAATTTTTTTTGAAGATTAACGATAACGATATCATCGAACGAGCAAGTTTTTTAACTGATGGTTGCGGGTGCATGGTTGCTACAGGGAGTCAAATAACCCTTTTAATTACTGGCCAATCGATAGAATACATCGAAAAATTAAAACCAGAAGAAGTCGACGAGGCCTTAAATGGATTACCTGCCGATGAGAAACATTGTGCTGATTTTGCCGTCAATATATTGAGGCGTTTAGTGGAAGATTACTTAATAGCTAAAGAAATGCTTGAAGAAGACGTTGATATTCCGGTAGATGACGGTAAAATCAACCTAAAAGGAACGATTTATTACTCTAAAAATACGCTTCCAAAAGCACCATTTATAATTAACATGGCAGGATTCGGAGATCATCGGGAAAGTTATTTTGTAAAACTTTTTTCTAAAAAGTTTGCGAACGCGGGATTTTACGTGTTAACTTACGACTATCGAGCCCATGGAGAAACTGCTAAACAAACTAGGAGAAACATATCTAAAGTCATGCAACAAATTTTTACTGATATTGAGATCGTAATAACATGGGTGCTTGAAAAGCAAAATGAGAGGCTTCTTGAAGATAATATTGTTCTTTTCGGTCGATCACTAGGAGGCGCAATTATTTTAACGCAAGGGTACATTGATGAAAGAGTAAAACTATTGCTTGCGATGTGTATACGTTTTGATTATCACACGGTACCTACCGTAAGGTTTTCGGAGGAGGACATCGAATTTATTAGTCCTAAATATTATTTAAAGAAAAATCCAAAGAATAATGAACGAATTTTAATAGGTCATTGTCAAGATGACGATATCATCCCATTTAATAACCTTTTACAGATTAAAGAGCAATTAGGATTGAGTGACGAGAATGTGATTATTTATGAAGGTGGTAAACATGCTTTTTCAGGATATAGACATGATCTCTTCTTTCGGTCTATTGAATTCATAAACAAAAAATTAAATATCAAATTATAACTAGAATATTAACAAACACAAGAGAATGAAAATAATAATGGATAAGATACTCATTGTAGGGCCAGCATCACAGATCTTAGGAGTTAGAATTGCTCGAGAGTTAGGTATTCAGTGTATAAATACAGAAACAAAGACATTTCCTGATGGAGAAAATTATTTACGAATAAATATTGACGATGAGACTCTAATCGAAGGAAAAGAAGTCATCATCGTTCAATCAACAGGACCGAGCTCAAACGGAAATCAAAACACGCGCTTGTTTGAACTTTTCATGATGATTGATTCAATAAAACGGATGCTGGCTTCAAAAGTCATTGTTGTAATTCCGTATCTCGCTTACGCGCGTCAAGATAAAATCTTTCGCCCTGGAGAGTGTCAATTTGCAGATGTTGTTTTACGCATCATTGATTCCATGCAGATAGACGAATTATATGTCGTTGATGTTCATGCTCCCGAAGTATTACAAGAATTAATTGTTAATAAGGTCGTGAACATCGATTCAATGAAATTGTTGGCAGATTACATTAAATCTTTGGGAGCAAGCGATATAGTAGTCGTATCCCCTGATAAAGGAGCTGTTGAGAGATCTAAAGCTTTTGCAAAACATTTTGGAGAAAATGTTAAAGTTAATGTTTTTGAGAAAAAACGAGACGTAAAAACTGGAGAAATCACCATGTCTGGCAATCTAAGTCTAAAAAATAAAGATGTGGTAATTGCGGACGATATAATCGCCACTGGAGGAACCATGGCAAACGCAATAAAAATATCCAAGGAGGGTGGTGCTAATAAAATATACGCCGTAGCAACGCACGCTTTGTTATTACAACAAGCAAAGTATAGGATATTAAATGCTGGAGCAGATGAAATTATAGGAACGGATTCAATTGATAACGAGGCGAGCAAGGTTTCCTTGGCTAAGGCAATAGCGGATTATTTAAAATAAACAAGCATACGAGTTATAGTTTTTTTAATAATTCTTTGACTAATTTTTTGGTTTCTTCCTGGAGAATTTCAATAGTAGAGGTATTCTCGAGTTTATAATCCGCTTTATCAACAACTTCTTTCAATCCAAATCCAATTTCGCGTTTATCGCGTTCTCTGAATTCCTCTATTTCTTTTGGATCGTCGCTTCTTCCCCGTTCGAAGAGCCTTTGAAAGCGTGTATTTTCGTCAATAACTGTAGCGATTATGGGGAATTTCCAATAATTTCTGAATACATCAATTTCAAATTGAGATCTTATTCCATCAATAAAAATTATGTCGTCCTTTAATTGTTTTATTAACTCTACACATTTTTCTGCGACTATTCCATCTCCCCCTTTCTCCCTGAGCTCTTTTGCTATTTTCCCCAGATTTTCGCCGGTTGGTTCTATGCCTCTTTTCTTAGCTTCATTCCGGATTACATCTCCCATCGTAACAATTTTTCCCATATTACGAATTGCATCAATTGCTGTTGACTTACCGCTCCCGGGGAGTCCCGTGAAACCAATTACTTTCATGATGATAATAAATTAATATTTACTATAATTATAAATATTGAATGAAATTTTTAATTAATATATTAAGAGAAAGAAATATCAAAAATATTCGGGGTCGAAAATAAATTCCGAATTATTTTAAGAAATTTCATATTGAACAAAGAAAGAAATGACTGATGAAGATAAAGAAGATTACGAGAATAGATTGAAAAACATCTTGAATAACCTGGGATTAACGGTTAAGAAATACGAAGATGAAGAAAAATCAAAGGAACATTCTCAGGATCAAGAAGGAACACCGCAATTTCAAACTATATCAGGCAATATCTCTTCAAGCGAGCTTGAAAAACCAAAAAAGTCTGGAAAACAAAAGAAGAAAAAATCAGATGACCCCAAATATTCCCCTGTTTATTTAGGTTGGAAAGCATACAAGCGAATGGTAGGATATGCTTTAAGGTATGCTAATAACGACATTGAGCAGAACAAGTGGAGAGAAGTTTATGGTGTATTAATTGGACACATCGAAGAAGAGAAAAGGGTTATAATCAAAGATTCCGTGCCTGTGATGGCAGGTAGTGATATTGGTTTTGAATTAGACCCTATTCACTATGTTGATGTTTCAGATATTAATAATAACATCTTTCAGCAATCTCTTGATAGTAATACCCAAGATTTTATTGTAGGGTGGTGGCATTCGCATCCGGGATTTGGACATTTCTTTAGTGAAGTAGACATATTGAATCAAATAGGATACCAAGTACCAAACCCTTATGCTGTAGGATTAGTTTTTGATCACTGTGAAATGAAGGATGACTCATTAGGGGTAAAAGCCATAAGGTTATTAAAACCTGAAAAAGGACCGGGAAGCAGTTATGATTTTGTAGAGTTGCGCTATTTTATAGAGCATGAACAAGCAGAAATTTTTGAAAAGGTCGATAATCTTATCAAGAAAATCAATGAAAATATGCCCAGGGTGTTAAAAGAATTAGAGCATATAGAAGAGGTGCTTGTTAAAAAAACATTACCCCAGCTTCAAAATAAATTTAGTTTAATTGCTGATTCAGATATGGGAATTCACGAAGAAGAAGAACCTGGGGAATACATAGCAAAATCATATATATGGGAACATGATTCGTTCAGAAATGTAAAAGGAGCCCCAAAATTTAGAGCTAGAATCGAAGCAGTCATAAAAAATTGCGATGCTACTTTAAAAGACTTGCAAAAGAAAGGAAAAACTGATAAGTATAAAGATAAAAAAGAAACTTTCCAAAAGAGAATAAATGTGTTGTTATCAAAACCGAACAAAATGCTCCAACAGGTAATGGACGATTTTGGATCATCTCTTGATGTAATATATCCATTTTTCGATTTTTTAGATACAGCAGAAAGAAAATCTATTGAACATTTTGAGGAATGGATTTATGATTATTTTAAAGTATTAGATAATCTTAAATTTTCACTAGCAAATTTATAATTTTTAGAATATAATAAATTTTATATTTAATTTGATATTAAATAATTTATAAGACTTCTTTTGAAATTAAACAAGAAATCATTCATCTCTACCATTGAAGATATTTCATGAGCTCTAATAACAATAGATCTAATAGATCTAACAATAGAAATAATAATAGATATAACCATAGAAACAAGCGGGATAATCGGAGTAACAACAAGAATAATAAAGATTCCCAAATAATTGTTAGAAATCGACATGAGAAAGACAAATTCATAAAAGATGCAATTTTTGCATTTTCTGGGGGAAAAAAGGCACTAGTAATAAAAGGTGAAGGAAATGAAATTTCTACCGCTGTAGAAATTGCCGAGATTATTAAAAATCGAATGTATCCCGGTATTGAAGTAGCAAACGTCTCGCTTGGAAGCCGTCCGTTTATTAATAAGCGGAATAACAGAGGCCGAGGAAATTACACTAATAAAAACAATAAAAACCATCAGAGTAAAAATGAAATAGTTTCAAAAATTGAAATCTTATTAAAAACTATATAACTTTGAATCTTCATTTACATGACAACTAAATTTAAACACCTGGGACCATTATTACAGGAGAGTCGGACACCTGCCGTTTGTGAGATATGTGGGAGTTATATCTTTCGCTGTATTTATTACGATGAGAATAGCAAAGACAAGAAAAAAATAGTATTTATCTGTAAAAATTGCTTAAAGGATACCTAAGTTACTCGTCTTTATTTTTCTTCCTGTTCTCCAATAGTTTATTCCAATTGAAGCTCATGATGAAAAACATTACTGTAATTGTGATTAGTAGCATTATTGCTTCTGTAATCACGCTATTAATATCATCAGATGCAGCACCTGTAGAAATTATTCCTAATTGGATAAATATCGGCCATAGACAATAAAAAGTAGTGATGAATATTTTACCCAACCATCCAGGTAAAATACACTTCCACGCAGGATATTTAATCATTCCTAAAGGAATAAAAATCAAATCGTCAGGAAGAGGGGTCATGGCAAACAAAAAGATGTATATTGGGGTACGCTTCTTATTATCCAGAATCAATTTCCCGAATCCATCGACATTTCTTAAAAGCTCTGAATTGGAGCCATTTGCCAATTTTTTTGCAGAAAAGCCTAATAAATATCCTGCAAGCTCACCTAATGCGCATCCTAAAGCGCTAACTGCTGCAATACCCATGATTTCAATCCAATATGGTGCCTGCTGTAATACGGTTTGTAAATTTCCGAACAGGTCGTTATATCTCTCAAAAATAGAACTAGAAATTGCAAAGAGCACAAAGGGGTAAGGAACAGGAAATCCAATTGAAGCATCACCTAGAAAACATATAATTAAGGCAATTAACAACGCCCAAAGGTAATTTGATCCTTGAGTGATATTCGTTAAATTTTGTCTTGATTGAACGATCAAAGATCGGAAGCTTGGTATAAAGAAGAACATTAATAAATAGATTATTACTGCTAAGTAGAAGGTAATGAAAGCGAAGGTTAATTTTTTTTCGACAGCCATAAGTTAGAACCATTAATTTTAATTGAACTTAGATAATTTACAGTTAAGGCCATTTCTCGCTCTTAGCAATAAATCCAAGTTTTTAGTTATTTTTCCTATTTTATTGATTTTATTCGGCATTTCAAGGCTTTCAATAATTATCATGATCTCATCGGCTTTTGGATTATACACGATATCTCCTTTATCTACGTTTTTTGTGGCTTTAGAATCTGGTCCTTTTCTTATACCAACATTAAGGAGCATCCAATAATTTTTAGAACCAAAACTAAATCTTCCTCTTAAGACAAACGGCATTTTTTCCAGAATCGCGTCGGCAGAAATAGGTCCTAAGTGTCGAATAATAAGAGCTTCGAGGACTCCAAATCCGATTAACTCGATCTTTATTGGTATTTCTCCTTCAGACATGATGTATTAATTACTCTATTGTGATATTATTAATGTAGTAAATCCTTTAATTATTATTTTGTTATTCTTTTTTGGTAAAAATTCCAAAACAAAATATTGATAAGAAAGTTTAAATACACGAAGAGTCATATTAAACTAAGAGGATAATAGTAATAAGTAATTCATTGGTTAGAAACTTAAATACGGTTAAAATACCTATTTACGATAAACCTTTGATGCGAATATTTTTTAAACTTCATTATCAAAAACCCTAAAACCTCCATAAAAACACCTGGTAATCCTAAAAAAATTCAGATTTTCACCTTCACCCCTGTAATTACCTTGCTACGCGAAGCATTGAATTTCCAGCAACACAAGTAACCGCTAACCGGAAATACAGTTAACATGTAATTTGGAATGTTTTGAGAGCAGTAAACAACGTTTTTCGGTAGGATGTTTTCAATTGCTTTCATTGGTTTTTACAGAACATGATATTAATTCATAAAATTGCTATTATCCTCTCTTATTTATTTTTTCTCATCATTCAAGCTTAAAATATCAAGTTTTTCGTCTATGTCGTAGAATACATACTCTTTAGGTACTTTTATGGCATAGATCTCTTTTCCACCTTCTATGAACAAGTTGATAGCTTCTTTAATAGTTGTAACGGGGATTTTCTTCTCCAATTCAATGAACTCTTTAATATTTGTATTGGAGAATGCAAATACAGGGATTAAATACCTCACCTGTTCAAAATCAGAGAGGGATTGCAGCTCTTTTTGGAGGATTTTCTTTAAAAAATAATTCTCCTTTCTTTTTTCTATATGAGAAATGGAGATTCTTACATGTATCTTTTCCTTAAATTTATTTTTCAAGGTGTCATATTGAACATTTTTATAAAAAACAAATGGATGGTGTTTTATACTTGGAATATTGTCTATAAGAATATTTAAAATGTAGTTTAAAAGATCTTCTTGGAAGATGGTATCACCTGGAATTACCAGATAAACGGGAATATTCTCCTGGTCGAGGTCACTTTTAGTGATTGAAAGAAACGAGTATAGAGGACCTAATTTATATCGAGTTCCTGAATCAATTATTTGTATTATGTTTTTTAATTCAGAGTTGTTGTTAGTTAGAGACTTCACGAATTCTTCGATTTTATACCCTAAATGGCCTATTACAATTTTGATATTTTTAATTCCTAATGAAACTAATTTATTTATCGTGTCATAAAGAATGGTAATATTATTTAATACTTCGACTTTTAATAAGGATTTTGGAATTACTTTTGTCAGGTCTTTAATTCGCGTTCCTTCACCAGCACATAGAATTACCACTGAAATCTTGTCAATAAACTTATTCTTTTGTAGTGACAATAGTATTACCATCCATGTCAATAACTATTGTATGTTCTTGCTGAGCAACAAGCGCATGAGTTCTTTCAATTAAAATGGGGTAATGATCAAGGATCTTTTTTCTTAAAAAAGAATCAATGGTCCTCTGAATCTTATTTTTTGGAACAATTTGATTATTCTCGAGAAATCGTGGAGAGAATGGTAAACGACCACAATAATTTTCGATTTTATTCATGTAATTTTGCTCTTCGTAGCCCATATTTTTTTTATTTTTCTTGACAAACCTATAAATATAAGATTGTTTTCCATTCATCACGGTACCGGCTCCCGATGTGGAGAAAGGTTCGCACGCATATGCGTCACCAGGTTTTAGAGTTTCAGCATGGCGTTTTTCTTTATAATTAGGAATGAATGGTCCAGCGTGTAAATTAAATTGTTTTAATTCGTGACCTCCCAGGTTTGTTATGGGTTTTAATCCACGACTGATGATTTTTTCAGCAATAACCTCTCCTAATTCGTATAATCTTGTTCCAGGTTTAAATAACTCAATTGCAGCTTCAAGACCTTCTGCAGCAGCATCTATATAGTTTTGAAGGTTTGAATCTTCGCCTAAATTTATTGTAAATGCAGAATCAGCGATATAACCATTAACATGAGAGCCTAAATCAATTTTCAACAATCCTTCTTCAGGAACAACGGTGGTGTCATCAATGGGAGGGCTATAATGAGCAGCAACTTCGTTTAGAGACATGTTTATAGGAAAAGATAATTTTGCACCGTTATTCACAATTTCAGTTTCACACTGATTAGCAATATCTAAAAATAGTGCTCCGGGTTTTACGATTTTTTTAGCTAATTTTCTAGCTGCAATTACGGCTTTCCCAGCTTTTTTATACGATTCAAGAATCGGTTCAAAATTTTCAGTCATTTTTGGATATAAAATTCGTTATATTTCATGATATAATAATTATTCATATGCTCCTTTGTTTTTAAAGGTTAAAGCGAAAAATATTTTTAGAATTGAACACGTATCCATATAGAAATAGTATAAAAATCATCACTATCGTGGAATTGATAAAAATGAAGGAATATTCATGTGGCTCGTTGAGAGGCTCTGACGAAGGTAAAAGATTAACTGTATCGGGATGGGTACATGCAATTCGTGATCATGGAAATACCTATTTTATAGACCTGAGAGATTGGGAAGGTTTAATCCAAATAGTTACAAAAAGGGATGAAATAAATGAGGACCTTAACGAAAGAATAAGGGCTATAAATCGAGAATCTGTAATAGAAATAACGGGAATGGTTAAAAAGCGTCCAGAGGGAACCGAAAATAAAAAAATGCCAACTGGTGAAGTTGAGGTTGAAATCGAAGAGCTTAAGATCTTAAACTCAGCACAACCACTTCCATACCACTTTAAAGACATGCATAAAGCATCGATCCCCATCAGGTTAAAATACAGGTATTTAGACTTGCGCCACCCTAAACTCCAAGAAAACATTAAAACGCGGGCAAGAATTACCTCTGAAACCCGAAAATTCCTAGATTCTCAAGGATTTTTTGAGATTGAAACACCAATGTTAACAAAAAGCACGCCTGAAGGAGCAAGAGACTATTTAGTACCAAGCAGGGTTCACAAAGGTAAATTTTATGCATTACCTCAATCACCACAACTGTTCAAGCAAATGTTAATGGTGTCTGGATTTGAAAAATATTATCAAATTGCACGATGTTTCCGGGACGAGGACTTAAGACCCGAAAGACAACCTGAATTCACGCAAATAGACTTAGAGATGTCCTTTATCACTCAAGAGGATATAATAAATGTAGTTGAGGGTTTACTGAGGCATTTATTTAAGGAAATAAAAGACTTGGATATTATGAGTCCCTTTCCAAGGATGACGTTTTACGAAGCAATGAACCGTTATGGTTCGGATAAACCTGATACTCGATTTGGATTAGAGCTTGTTGATATCACCGACTTAATCCCTGAGGGGATCTCCATTTTTAAAGAGGTTTATGAAACAAATGGGATCATGAGTGCTATTAATATAAAAGGAAAAGGAGATATATCCCCCAAAGCGTTTAATAAGTGGAAATCTTACGTACAAAAATTCAAAACAAAAGAACTTGCGAATATTAAAATTATTGATGGTGAAGCTAAATCTCCTTTAACCAAATACTTACCCGATGATGTAATGAAAAGCATTATCGAAAGGCTTGATGGAAAAGACGGAGATTTAATTGTTCTCGCAGGTGGAAAAAACACGAATATCTGGCGAGGTCTAGGTGAATTAAGATTAAAACTAGCGAGTGACATGAATCTAATTCCAGAAGGTCAATTTAACTTCTTATGGGTTGTAGATTTTCCATCATTCGAATGGAGTGAGGAAGATAAGAGATGGACAGCCATGCATCACCCCTTTACTTCATGTAAGAAGGAGTTCTTGGATACATTTGATAAAAATCCAGGAGAAGTGCTAGCAAATGCATATGATGTCGTTCTAAATGGCTATGAAATTGGAGGAGGGAGCATACGTATTCACGATCCCGAAGTGCAAGAGAGAGTATTTAAGGTATTAGGAATCCCTCCAGAAATTGCTGAGCAGAACTTTTCATTTCTAATTGAAGCATTTAAATATGGAGCGCCACCTCATGGGGGTTTAGCGATTGGACTGGATCGCTTAGTAATGGTAATGGTTGATGAACCAGGTATTCGAGAAGTGATTGCATTTCCAAAAACAAAAATGGCAGTACTTCCATTAGGAGATGCTCCAAATCTTGTAACAGATGAGCAATTAGATGTCTTAGGTATTGAGCTTAAACCAGAAGTAAAACTAATGCTCGAAAAGAAGAAAGAAAATCCAAATAATTAATCCATTTATAACAATTTTTAAAAATAATTTAGATACTATCTAAAGTATGGGAAAATTATTCTGGAATGGAAAAGCTGAGAGCGTTGAAAAGCCTGAAAAGCTTATACTCCAGAATAAAGTAGCATTTTCCATAATGGAAAAATTTGAATCTCATTATAACGCTAGTTATGTTAATACCGAAAGAAAATTCATCAAAGATAAAGAGAACGGTGAATTGCAAGATAATTCCTGGAAAAATTATCTATTTTTGGGTAATAACATTTCAGTGATGGGATCGCTGTTAAAAAATTTCAAGGAGAAAGTCACCTTGATATATTTTGATCCTCCCTTTGCTACAGGAGGGGAATTTAACTATAAAATTCAGATAGGAGAAGGGAAAAACTCGAAAAAATCAAGTAAATGGGTTAGAAAAAGGGCATATGACGATTCCTGGAAAGATGGAATTGATTCCTACCTAAATTTTATGTACGATAGGTTATTGCTGATGAAGGAGTTGCTTGACGATAATGGGAGCATATATGTTCATCTCGATTGGCACGTGGGGCATTATGTTAAGATAATGATGGACGAGATATTCGGATTCAATAATTTTCGAAATGAGATAATTTGGGCATACCCTGCTGCCTCAGCTCAGACTAAGAGATTTTACGTTAGATCGTTTGACATCATCTTGTATTATTCAAAATCAGACGATTACATCTTTAACGACGATCCAAACATCTACATGGAATATTCTGATCGCGTGAAAAACGCTTTGGTTACAGACGAGAAAGGTACTTTTTATTATCGAGGAGGGAGCCACGATGGTAAGAAATTATCTCAAAAAGTTTACACTAGCAAGGAAGGTGTTTTTCCTCGAGATGTATGGACAGATATCCCATATATACGAGCAAATACAAAAGAATATCAAGGTTTTTCCACGCAAAAACCAGAACGACTCCTAAAGAGAATTATTTTAGCCTCATCTAACGAAGAAGATCTTGTAGCAGATTTTTTCTGTGGTTCAGGAACAACATTAGCAGTGGCAGAAAAGCTTAATCGACGTTGGATAGGATGTGATCATGCAAAACATTCTATACAAATCGTCAAAAAAAGAATGCTCGATATTCATAATAGCAACGACCTTTATGATTGGAAAGAAAGCTATAATAGAAAGGTTAAACCATTCATATTATTATCATCAGGCTCATATAGTCCTACATTGACGATTCCATCTGAATTTCTATCAGGAAAAGGGAAAGGAAAAAGAGATCAGGAAATCATAGAGAATCCCGTTATTTTATTAGATATAAACAAGCAAAACAATAAAGTTAGCCTTAAGCTAACCGATTTTGTAGTAAAAGACATAGATCGTATTTCCAAGGAGGTAAAAGAAAACATAGCAAGTTTTTCAGACTGGGTAGATTATTGGGCGATCGATTTCGACCATCATGAGGGAGGATATTTTAATAACTCTTGGCTTTCTTATAGAACTCCAAGAAATCGGGAGTTGTTATTAACTTCAAGTCCTTATTACTACGAAAAATCAGGAGAATATAAGATATTGATAAAAATAATAGATATTTTTGGGAACGAAACAACAGAAATGCGCAAGGTTTCTATAAATTGATCATTTCATCAATTCTCGGAGTATTAATGTAGCATATGAACCTCGAACTAGCGAAAACTCAATTGTTAGTTTCATTTTACCACTGTGAAATTCGTCTTCCGAGAGCTCTAGAATCTTTAATCCTGCTGGTTTCATGTAAATAGGTCTATATGAACCCTTGAGTTTAAATTTTTCAAATAATTCACTGTTAAAAATACTTATATCGATACCTTCTTGTTGAATAATTTCGTCAAAAAGAGTCTTCATGAGGGGGAATTCGTCAAGATTCGCGTTAATACCAACAAGTGGAGCAACAATTACACCTCGTTTTAACTTTATGGCCTCTTCTAAATTTTTATCATGAGGACCTCCATAGGTATATTTAACTTGTGTCATGTTGCCATTTTCCTCCTCTAAAATACAAATTGCGTCCCCTTTTACAGGTTTTAACAATGGAATATCTTTTTTTAGTCGTAAAGAAACCAACTTATTAAATAGATACGATTGAAACGAGCTAATTAATAGCATCTTTAATCTTGTTGGTAATGTATTAATTGCGCCCTTGTAATTACCGGGATGATCTTTTAAAAAATGAATCATGTCTAATTCGTAATTTAGACTTTTTGGAAAATATTCTAAAGCTTTTTCATAATCGTGATCCAGCTTTAATTTATTTCGAGCTTTTTTTGCTTTAGGACTCTCCGTGGAATATGTTTTTGTTACAAATTCTTCGTAAGCACTTTCATAATCTTGATTTAATAAATGAAAACCTATTAAATGAGAATTAGGTCGGAGCGAACCAAACCTTTGAAGCCCAAAATAGTTTGGTACTCCATTTTCAACGATCTTATCGATAATACTTTTTATAACATCTTCTAAATTAATGATTTTTTCAATATTTCTGATGGTTATCACAAAATCATTTCCATAATGACTTCCCAACTTAACAGGTTTCTTGCTCGGATGAATATTCCGGACAAATAAGTCTTTTATTTTTAGCTGGGTTAATTGATCTACATGGTCTCCTCCAATTGAAACCTGTTGAACGCTAATAGAGCGTTTATCTTTTAATCCAGCGTAATTAATTGAATCAGAATGGATTTTCAAGACTTTACTTACTTCTTTAATGGCTTCAAATGTTGATCTGTTAATTTTAATCAGGTTAAAGGTTGTATATCGATTTTTAGAGTTATCAGAGAATGGAGGAGTAGGGTAATCTTCTTTAATATCAAGTACTTGTCCTGTCGAGGTTATTTCTTTTACGATAAAATCTTTAAAATTATATTTATACACGCCGCCAATACCTTTAATGGACGCCGTGCAATAATTCTCGATCCCAACGAATTTTTCTACTTCTTTTTCGTCGTTATTCTTAAAATCAAGGCTGTTATTTTTTTGCCCTAGCAATTCATATCCTATTTAAAGTAATTTTAAATCTCCAGTTATTTTATCTATCTCTGCAGATAACGCAGGACCAATCCCTAAAGCAGTTGTAGTTCCAGGAGTTAATTGCGTTAATCCTGCGTCTTTCACGAGAAAACAAGTAATTTTTTGTTTTTGCACCAAGCTATAGATGTACCCCATTTCTTCCATGCTATCTGTTTTCAATATGACTTTCTTCTGACCAGAATTCTTCCAATTCTTCCAAACAGTCTTGTCTTTTACCCTGGATATGTCTGAAGCAGAAACGCTCGCATGGCACGCTTGAGCACATTTCTTTCCAGTACCCATTTTTAAATCAGTTCTAATTAAAATGACTTGTTTATAATCTTTCATGCATCTCATCACAATTTTATAAAGATTTTAGCGAATAAAATATTAAAACACGATATGATTTAACAGCATTTTCATGCTAATTAAATTTTAGAAATTATTGATATTCAATTCTCGTAATATTACCTGTTAATTCTTCAATTAACTCTTCGAGTTCTTCTTTCGTAAACAAATAATTTTCATTTTCATCTTTTGGAATAACTGCCTTATACTCGATATCACCTGTAGCTAAGAAAATCTCGTTTAGCGAGATTGATTTACTCGGGGATATTAAATTATCAACAACCGCTCTAGGATTATTTGTTTTTTCTATTAGAATAATTTTATCGATCTCATATGCAGATTTTATTAACTCTAATAATTCTGAAGTTATTTTCAGCTTATCTTTCTTCCCAACAACAAGAATGACTACATCTTCGTAGTCTATTGCTTTATAAAACGAAATTTCTTTCAAAAAGCCAAATTTTTCTGGCTCTTCTTCTTCAAGCTGGAGGAGTTCCTTGGCTAATTCTATCTCGAATTCTGTTATTTCTCCAGAATCTAGTTTTTCTTGACAACTAGAACAAAGGAATTCCGAATTCACGCATGTTAGGCAAGCAGGAAGCTCTTTCATCTTTCATTAGGAAACCCCGATTGAATAAAATGATTGCAATTATAATTCTATGATATCGCAATGAATATCCTTTAAAAGGCGCTCAGCTGATATTGGATCTGTTTTATATGTATAAAGAGTCTTTTTTGTCCTCAACTTCAGTTTTACAACGTCCTTCGAGGATTTGACCCGACAATGAATGGCATGTTCGGCTAACTCCAGAAACTTTTCTTCGTCAAATAGTTCTCGTGGCATGCTTAATCAATCATGGTTAATTATTTTTTCTTATATTATTCTATTAAAGATATAAGATAAATTTTTTCTTTATTCTTTTCAGAACTTCAGCTCATACAAAAATTTATTTTGAATCAAGTGTTTTACCACTCATTATTGTTTTTATTTTTAAATGTTAAATCTTGTACCCTATTGAATAAAACTGAATAACATGCCGATTGACGACCCAGTAAAGAGGAAAATAGCTAGATATCACCTGTTGGAAAAATCAGTATGCCGTAGATGTGGTGCATTGAACTCAGCAAAAGCTAAGAAGTGTAGGAAGTGCCACGGTAAGGATCTAAGGCCAAAAAGAAAAGATTTAACTAAATAAATAACAAATAATTTATATCTTCTACTTATTCTTTGTTTTGATGTACTATGATTGAAGGGATTCAATCAAGTGGATATAAAAGTGCTTTATCCTTTCTTTAAGACCATTATTATATAAGTTGATTTCGGATCGATCTTTCTCGGAACGGTTGTCCATGTTGTTAATATATAAAGCTTTGAATGTATTCTCCTCATTCTTAATTTGCGTAGCAAAATCTAAACAAATTGGTTGAATGATTTTCTCCAACATCGAAGTTATAGGTTTATTTATAATGATGCTAAGGAGAAGCATTTCCTTTTTTCCACGAGCCCAATCTGAATGGATTTCAAAATAGTAATTCAATGAAGAGGGTACGGTGCTTGAATACTGAACAAAAAACTCTTTATTAAATGCTTGGGTCATATTTTGTGTAATTTCAATCATTTCACTTTCGATTAGGGCCTTCTCAGGATAAGAATGAAAAATTATAGGTCCCTTCTTCCGATTAAAAAAGCTCAAGATTATGGATGTATTTGAAGCGATTTTAGTTTCAGGTATTAAAATAACTGTATAGGTATTTTTAGGACTCAAGACTTCATCGTCAATATAGTTTTTACTTATAGGAATTTTCGCTCCATTTTTATGAACTCTTAAATCTTGACGACGCAATCCTATACCACCATATAGAATTACACCTGCAATTAGCTTTTTCCTTTCTAATTCATTCATCATGTTCATTATTCATCACCTTGTCTAAATTAAATATATGAACAAGATATATTTAAGTGTTTTGTTCGAGATACTGAACAATTTAATGAACAATAATACTAGACTATCAACACCCATCGTGAAACCATGTTTCCGTAAACTTTATAAATTTTATGACATAGAGATCTTTATAAATAACATAAATAACAATAAAAAAAAATACGGTGAATAAAAAAAAATGGCACAATTAGGTGGCCAACCAATCTTTATTATGAAGGAAGGCACTGAAAGAACGCGTGGAAAAGATGCCATGCAAAATAACATCGCTGCTGCTAAAGTAATTGCTGAAGCTGTTAGAACTTCACTTGGACCTCGTGGAATGGACAAAATGTTAGTTGATCAATTCGGAGACGTAGTAATCACGAATGATGGAGCAACAATCTTAAAGGAAATAGACGTCCAACATCCAGCGGCTAAGATGATGGTAGAAGTTGCCAAAACTCAGGATTCTGAAGTTGGTGATGGTACGACTACTTCGGTCATTCTTGCAGGTGAATTATTAAAAAGAGCCGAGAAGTTATTAGCTCAAAAAATTCATCCAACAGTAATTACCGAAGGATTTAGGAAAGCTGCGGATAAAGCCGTTGAGATTCTCGATTCCATTTCAGTAAAAAGTGGTATTGACGATAAAAAAGGGTTAAAAGACGCAGCAATGACTTGCATGTCAAGTAAAATTGTTGTCGAATCGAAAGACATGTTAGCTGACATATGCATTGGAGCAATTGAAGCAGTTGCAGAAAAAGATAACGGTAAATGGGTTGCGGACATTGAAAAAGTCCAAATCCAAAAGAAAGAAGGAGACATGATAGATGATACGAGTTTAATTAAAGGTATCATCTTAGATAAGGAAGTAGTAAGTCCTGGAATGCCAAAAAGCGTGAAGGACGCAAAAATTCTCTTAATCCAGTCGGCTATAGAAATCGAAAAGACAGAATTTGACGCAAAACTCCAAATTACAAGCCCAGAACAAATTCAACAGTTCTTAGACGAAGAAGAGAAAATGCTTCGAACAATGGTCGATAAGATCGTAAACAGTGGGGCAAACGTCGTTATTTGTCAAAAAGGAATTGATGACATGGCTCAACATTTCCTTGCTCGGGCAAACATCATGGCTGTTAGAAGGGTTAAAAAGTCAGATCTCGAAAAACTTTCGAGCGCAACAGGCGCAATGATAATTACTAACTTGGACGATATTTCTCCAGACACCATAGGATACGCTGGTTTAGTCGAAGAACGAAAAATCATGAACGATAGCTGGATTTTTATAGAAGAATGTAAAGATCCTAAATCGGTCGTGATTTTAATCCGAGGTGGAACCGAATTAATCATTGACGAAGTAGACAGAGCGTTACACGACGCATTATGCGTGGTCAGGGACGTTGTAGAAGACGAGAAAATTGTTGGTGGTGGCGGAGCTCCAGAAATTGAGACCGCCATTCAATTAAGAAAATTCGCATCAACATTAGGCGGTCGAGAACAACTCGCTGTTGAAGTATTTGCTGATTCTTTAGACATCATTCCAAAAACCTTAGCTGAAAATGCTGGTTTAGATCAAATCGACGTGTTAATGCAATTGAGGGCCGCACATCAAGCAGGAGATAAATTTGCAGGTACCGATTTAGAAACGGGAAATGTTATTAAGAACATGATGGAAATAGGCGTTGTTGAGCCTACTGCCGTCAAGGTACAAGCAATTAAAAGCTCAACCGAAGCAACTTCAATGATCTTGCGCATCGACGATGTTATCGCAGGTGTCAAATCTGCAATGCCACCTGGCGGTCCTGGCGGAATGCCTCCAGGAATGGGCGGTATGGGTGGAATGCCTCCTGGTATGGGCGGCATGGGCGGAATGCCTCCGGGCATGATGTAAAATATCTTAATTTTAACATCTTTTTTATTTATTTTTCTTTTTTTTTTATTCGATATTTCTTTAAAAATGTTAATTTAACCTTTAGCCATTCATAAATGAGTTATAATAAGGATTGCCTCCCGGATCTGACATAAAATAACCCCTACGATGGATGCCCCCCAAAAGACACGAGGTTATTAATGGAACGGTCATTTAAAAAAATTGATACTTCACTTTTTCTCCATTTAGGTTTATATAGCACATGATTATATAATTGCATAACAAGTTCTAGATAATACGAGAGATGAAAAAAGTGATAATCGGTTATTTTTGGGGAATAGTTGGATGGAACTGGATATTCCCTGTATGGGGTTGGTTGCCTATATTTGGATTTTAGAAGTTTTTCAATTTTTTCTTTCTTTTTTTTTTTCTTTAATTACTGGATTAGTAGAAGGATGAGCTCTAATTAAGTAATTTTTTATTTTCTCTTACTTTTACAAAAATATAGGTTCAAGAAAATAGAAATGAAAAAAATGGAAAAATTGGACTCCACATTATTTTTAATCTCTTCATCGTATTTTTTTTATAAATATTTACATTCATGCATAATTCTGGGGTCAAATTATGGAAAATTTAACAATTCAAGGGCAAATGATTCAAAAAATGAACGATAAGAAGATGAATAAGACTACTACCATTACACAAATTTACGCGATAACAGCAGCAATTTACATTGTACTTGGTGTTTTGTTTTTCAATGTAATGGGGATAATATTTATAGGGTTACCGTTTATCATTATTTCAATAGGGTTAGCAGCAAACTACAAGCATTCTGCAGCCATCATTTTAGGGATTATGGGGCAAGCATTTATTTCTCTTCCATTGTTTTATGCATACTTCAGAACTTTTTTTAATCCTTCCATATATATAGAGCCGTCTGTATATATTGGAATGTTTGTATGTTTCATTGCAGACTTCGTCGTTTATCCTCTCTTATACATATATAGAAAAGAAGGAAAGACGGGTCAACCAGAACAACTAATGCGGTATCGAGTAATCGGAAACTTAAAACAATATCTTCAAGAAAAGAAAATGGCAAGACAAGAGAAGAAGCAAAAAACCCCGATTATTACCGGATTGTATATATTACTAACAATAATTTTCATTATATTAGGCGTTTCGACTATTAGCTTATTTTTATTTACTTCTATTGGATTGGGATTAGTAATTTATTCAATATATTGTGCTATAAAATTTAAGCATAATTCCGCTATAGGATCAGGGTTGATTGGGCAAATAATTATTATTTTCTTATTGAACTCATTTCTTACTGCCCTTCCCAGTTCAGATCCAAATTTGAATCTGCAAGTATATTCTGTTATAATATCAATTAGTGTAATAATATGCTTGCTGGATATTTTCATAATTTATCCCCTATTATACATATATAGAAAAGAAGGAAAAACGCTTCAAATAGAAAAGATGACACGAGAGCAGGCAATAGCGTACATAAAAGAAATATCGAATTATGAGGACTCAATATTACTAAACGACATTTCCAAGAACACAGAATGGAGAGGGGAGGAATTAACCTTATTGATAGAAATGCTAATCCTCAATGGAGAATTAACGGCGGAAATAAGAGATAATAAATTATTATTTAATCGGGAGGCATTTTTAGCCTTAAGTGAAGCAAGTGAGGAAGCAACCACGGAAGTTGTTGAGCAGGGATCATTAGAGGATGAAGTAGGTGAAGTGGAGGCCAATACTGCTTCTAAAGAGATCGCACCAATCAAGGATAAAAAAGGAAAGCCCTTAAAAAATGTGGTAGCCGTTAATGATATCGAAAAAGTGCTTTCAGTCGAGGAATGGCAAGAACTCCAGCAGACCGAAGCAGAGATGGGCATTGAAGAAATGCAAATCAATTGTATAGTGCATAAAGGGCCCGTTGAGGGCACAAATGTATACATATGCCCCAAATGCAAGACTTTCTATTGCGTCAGGTGTGCAAAAGCCGTGAAAAAAAACGGCGAAAAGTGCTGGACGTGCAAGAGCGAACTTACGTTATAGTTACTTGCCTAGCCTATCATCTTTTTATTACTTATCATTACATTCAAGTTCAAAAGATTAATATAGAAATTAAGTGATTTACTATCTAATCAATTATATACTCGTTGAAATGTTAGAACAAATCAGGTGATAAGAAATGAAATTCATCGACTTATCGATTCCAATAATAAATCAAGAAGAAATGCTTTTCGATCCGCCTTTAACGCAACCTCGCGTCGAATATAGCGATCATGATAGAGGTGCTGAAGAAATGTCGTTTGCCTTTCCAAAATTAAGGCCAGCTGAGCATTTACCAGACGGTAAAGGCTGGGCAACTGAAACCATCACTTTAGGAACCCATAGTGGAACCCACATGGACGCACCATGGCACTTTGCACCCATTCAGGACAAAGAAATTGGCGAGAGAAAAGCAATGACGATTGACGAATTTCCCCTTGAATGGGGAATTGGTCCGCTCGTTGTATTAGATTGCACGGACAAAGAAGAAGGTTATATCATGACGTCAGGAGACATCGACGATACACTTGACGCGATAGGACACAAATTGCGTGAAGGAGACATCGTGTGCGTCCACACAAACGCTCCAAAACACGTTGAATCTAGAGATTATATAAGATTTGGCGTGGGTATTGGCAAGGAAGCGACTTTACACATCGTGAGACAAGGAGTTCACGTCGTTGGAATTGACGCGTGGTCCTGGGATGCTCCCTTCATTCTTACAGCTCAAAAATGGAAGAAATCCATAAAAGCTAAGAATCCCGACACCTCAATAATTTGGGAAGGACATTTTGCTGGAAGGGATCTCGGGTATTTCCAACTAGAAAAATTGACGAACTTGGATAAAGTGCCACCGGTAGGTGCTACAATGTACTGTTTTCCGGTTAAAATTGCTCGAGCTAGTGCGGGATGGGTTCGAGCTGTTGCCACTATTCCCGAATAGAAAAAAATAAAGATTTATAATAAATCAGTGAATGTGATGAAAAAGAAGGTCGGAATTGTAACAGACCCCGATTTTGCGAGAAAAAATGTTCCTCCTTATCCCCATCCGTCATTTTATTCTCACGAGCATCCTCTCCGGATAAAGGTTGTTTTGGATTATTTTAAAAAAGTAAAGTTGTTTGAAGACGAAAGAATAGAACAGATTCTCCCGATTAATATTGTCGAGTCAGTACTGGTTCAAACGCACTCGCAATATCACGTCGATTCAATAAAACGCTTGTCAAACTTTGGTAATAGCATATTAGATGACGAAGTATTCGTCACGGCAGACACATATGAATTAGCAAAGAAGGCAGTAGGAGGCGCGATTGTCGCAATTGAAAGCGTCTTAAAGCAAGACGTGAATCAATCATTAGCTCTCATAAGGCCTCCAGGACACCACGCGATACGCGAAAAGTCTTCAGGACTATGTATTTTTAACAATATTGCAACATCCATTTATTATATAAGAGAACAATTGAAATACAATAAAAAAATCGCCATTGTAGATATTGATGACCATTTTGGAGATGGACTAGCGCAATTCTTTTACGAAGATCCGAACACATTATATTTTTCAATACACGAATTTGATTTTGAAGAGGGAGATATTGGATTCATCGACGAAATTGGTGCTGGTGAGGGCGTAGGAAAAAATATTAACTTTCCCGTACCATTTGGCATTGTTGACGAGGATTTTCTCGAGTTCATGGATATCCTCGAACCATTATTACGAGAATTTGAACCAGATATCGTAATTGTAGCGACTGGATTTGACATGTATTGGGACGATGCTGTAGGAAATTGCCTATTAACGAGCGTGTCGTATTATAATTTCACAAAATGGATATTACAGATCGCAGAAGAGATTTGCGAAGGAAAAGTGGTGTTTGTTCTTGAAGGAGGCTATAGTCTAATTGGATTGCCAGTTTGCGTTCATGCGGTCGTAAGAGCTCTATTTAAGGAAGAATACGAGCGCCCAGATTTTGAATACATGGATTTCTCAAGGCTCTCTCAAAAAGCAGATATTCTCAAAATAAAGGAAGCTCTAAAAAAAATCCTCAGAGATCACTGGAATTTATAAAAAAATTGAGTATTTAGACCAAGTTTGTCAATCTTTTTGCGAACTCTTGAATATTATATAGAGCGTCTCTTGGTCCTACAGCAGGATTTATATAACAGACCAGTGCCCCTGTTCCTCCAATTGGAACTGGAGCGATAACCACATGCCCTTTCCCAGTAACATTTGTGCCAATTTTTCGCTCTTCAGTGTTCTCTACAATCATGTATTTAATTCCTTGAATAACAATACTAGTGATTCCTTTTTCGCCTAGTTCTAGCTTAAGATGGAGCAATTCGTTCAGTATTGTGAGATCTCCACTAATATCCCAATTTTCTGTCTGAGTTATTAGAGTGCCATCTTTTCCAATAATAGCGACGCCTAAAACATTTTCCTCG
>Ga0180432_10001978_pt1 | contig 31364 bp, 26 predicted proteins | sample SS_ome_10_FD_132414 | JGI IMG/M metagenome (GOLD analysis project Ga0180432, IMG submission 132414) | Hypersaline lake sediment archaeal communities from the Salton Sea, California, USA - SS_1_MS_2 metaG | ecosystem: Environmental > Aquatic > Non-marine Saline and Alkaline > Hypersaline >...
ACGGCATACTTCAAATCCATCCATACCCGGAAGCATGATATCCAAGATGATGATGTCCGGTGTTTTTCGTTTCAGAAGATTGAGAGCTCGCTCCGGATTGGTCTCGGTGAGAACTTTGAAGCTGAACTCAGATAAATAGTCTTTGAGTAGTGAATTTAATTTTTCATCATCATCAACAACGAGTATTGTCTTCGTCATCCTTAAACCTATTTTATTAATATGTTGATTAAAATGCTATTCTCCAATCTCTCATTCTGCTCTTAGGGCCTCGATGGGATTTAATAAAGACGCCTTTCGAGCGGGGAAGACGCCAAAGCACAGACCTACTGATAACGAAAAGAACAGAGAAATAACGATTGGTTTTAGAGAAATCTCCGTTTGCCATTTGGTTGCTGTTTCCACAATCCAGGCTCCCGCAGTGCCCAAAAATACTCCCATAAAACCTCCTAAAAAACCAAGGCAGGTGGCTTCTGAAATAAATTGTACTATAATATCTTTGCGCCTCGATCCTACGGCCATGCGCAGCCCTATCTCATTGGTGCGTTCCTTAACAGCTAAAAACATAACAGCCAGGATTCCAATCCCCCCAACCAGCAGAGAGATGGCTGCTACACCTGCGATCATGGTCGTGAAGGACTGAGTCGTTGCTCTTGCTGTTTCGAGGATAGTCAACTGGTTTTGTATGGTGAAATCATCCGCTTTGTTTCTTATATCAAGACGGTGTCGTTCCCTCAGGAGTGAAGCTATCTGTTTTTCTGCTGTGACCATGGACCGGCGGTATTTTACGCTGACATATATGCTGCTGAGGTAATTCAGATTAAAGACCCGTCGCAGAGCCGTATTTATGGGGATTAAAATCTGGTTGTCTTCATTGGATCCCTCAGGACTCACCCCTTTTGACTTCAGGACGCCGATGACTTCAAAAGGGATTTTCCTTATTCGAATAGTCTCTCCAATAGGATCTTTGCCTTCGAACAGATTATCAAAAACCTGGCTGCCTATAACCGCTATCCGCAGCGCAGCTTTATTTTCTTCCTCTGTGAAAAAGCGTCCCTTAACCGTAGGAAAATTCCGTATGTTCTGAAAAGCCGAAGAACAGCCTAAGATCTTAGTCATTGTTGAATAATTGCCGTACTTAACTTGCAGGGTTCTATCTTGAGCCGGGGCAGCCAGTGACACTGCAGAGCACTCTTCTGCAATGGCCTCACTGTCTCTGATTTTTAAGGTGGTTACAATTCCGATCTGGCGTTCTCTCCCAGCAAACGTTTTTACACGGCCGGCATTTATGACCAGAAGATTAGTGCCCATGGCTTCGATCTGTTGCAACACTTCACGCTGCGCCCCTTCTCCGACAGCTACCATGATTATCACAGCTGCCACTCCGACTGTGATGCCCAAGAGGGCGAGAAAAGTCCTGAGTTTGTGTGAAAACAGTGCTTTTCTTGAGATCTTGATGTTGCGATAAATTTTCATCTTAAGGTTTCGACAGGCTGGAGCGAAGCGGCACGTCGGGCGGGAGCAACTCCTGCAATAAATCCCACCAGGGATGAAAATACAATCCCCAGAACCAAAGCCTTCCAAGACACGGTTGGGGGGAGGTTCATGATCAGAGCCAGAGCTTGTGATCCAATCATCCCAATGAAAACACCCACAACTCCGCCAAGAAACGTAATGGCCACCGTCTCTGAAATAAATTGAAGTTGGATGTCTTTGGAACGGGCTCCTACGGCCTTCCGCAATCCGATCTCACTGGTTCGCTCGTTAACGGAAATCAGCATAAGATTTGTTACAATGACTCCTCCTACCATAAGAGATATTCCTGCAATCAGGGGGAGTAGGAGATTAAAAATCTTGTTGGTACTGGAGACCATCTCCTGAACCTGAACGGGTGTGATAATCGAGAAGTCATCCGGCTCACTCTCGGCTAGAACATGGCGATCACGCAGAATGGTTGTGATTTGTTCAACCGTCCCTTCCATTTTTTTTGGATCTTTTACGATAAGTTTAGCACTCTGGATGTAATCGATGTTCATCAATCGGCGCATAGCAGTGGTGTATGGGACTATAACCTCATTGTCACGGTCCCAGCCGTGAGGATCAATACCTCTTTGCTTCAAGATTCCAATGACACGAAATGGGACTGTCCCAATCCGGATTTGTTCTCCGATGGGATCGATATCTTCAAAAAGTGTGTCAACTACTGTTGTCCCTATTAAAGCCACTCGTGCTGATGTCAGAACAGCTTGGCTGTCAATGTACTCGCCACTTGTGATCCCAATATTCCAAACCCACTCAGAACGCCCTGAATGACCGAATATCCTGATGTTTTCACTATTCTCCTGGTATTTCACTTCCCGGCTGGGGATCATCAGCATGGGATCCCAGGTTTCGATATTGGATATCTTTTCTTGGATAGCTTCGAAATCTTCAACAGATAAAGTTGTGGTTGGTCCACCTGACATTGGCCCCCCCATCATCTGCCCGGCACCTGCGCTGACTAATATACTGGAGCCACTAAACATTCTGTCAATATTGTCCAAGACTTTTTTTTCTGTCCCTTTCCCCAGGGAGAAAATAAGTGTGAGGGCTGTTATCCCAACTACGATCCCAAGCATCATGAACAAGGTGCGCATTTTATGGCGTCCTAAAATCCGAAAACCGCTCTTTATAATTCTTTTGGTTTTCATGTCAACACTCCTTTATCCGCTCTATACATTGTTCTGAGACTCCGCCTCTTTTTTTTCTGAGGGCAGTTTAGTCAACTCTTCAGCGGCATTTTTTGGTTTCGCTATGGATTCGTCAGCTACAATTTGTCCATCGTATATCCGGATGATCCGGCGGCAGTGCTCTGCGATGTTCTGGTCATGGGTAACAAGCACTATAGTTTTTCCCTTGAGGTTTAAATCTTGAAAAATGGAAATAACCTCCAAACCTGAGCGGGAGTCGAGATTTCCTGTAGGCTCGTCAGCAAAGATAATGTCAGGATCGTTTACAAGCGAACGGGCAATGGCCACTCGCTGCTGTTCTCCTCCGGACAACTCACTCGGGTAGTGGCTCACCCGATCTTCCAGGCCGACTGCTTTTAAAGCACTAAAAGCCAGATTTTTTACATCTGATCTGTCCGAATAAATCAAGGGTAGTTCAACATTTTCTTTAGCGCTTGTCCGTGGAAGCAAGTGGAATGCTTGAAACACAAATCCTATCTTCCGATTTCGAAGTTTTGCCAATTCGTCGAGGTCGAGGCCGCTCACTTCCGAGTTGTCCAATAGATAAGAGCCCTCGGTTGGAACATCAAGCAATCCCAGGATATTCATCAGGGTGGATTTTCCTGAACCGGATGGTCCAACAATGGCTACGAATTCTCCTGGTTTAATTTCAAGGGATACATTCTGTAGCGCATTGACCGATAAGCTGTTATTTTTACCGTATTCCTTAATTATGTTATGGAGTTGAATCATTTTGTCTCCTTATTATCTGATTAGTGATTAACTCTTTGAGCAGATCTAAGTCCCCAATGACAGCTTTTTCTCCTTCTTTGAGACCTTCCAAGATCTCAGTGTATCGTTTATCTTTCCAACCGACTTTAACCTGTTTTTTTATGATCTGATCGTTCTGAGAAACATAGACATACTTTTGCCCTTCTTCTCTTTGTATGGCATTGTTGGGAACGGCCAAGACATTTTCCTTTTTTTCTAAAAAAATCGTAACAGTCGTTGTCATATCAGGACGAAGGATCTTTCCTTGGCTGTCAATAATCTCTAGGATGGTCACATAATTCACAACGTTGTCCTGGATCTCCGCTTTGGGATAGATAGCCGTAACTTTTCCCTCAAAATCTGTATCTGTGTATGTGTCAACCGTAAAGAATGCCTGTTGGCCTTCGTTGATTCTCCCAATATCTGTTTCATCCACGTAAGCCCATAACTCCAAACGATTCAAATCGATTATGGTGACAAAGGTCGGGGCTGCGAAGCTGGCCGCTACCGTTTCGCCTTCTTGTGTGGACACGGATGCGACTACACCTGAGATAGGGGCATTGATCCTTGTGTATTCCTGTTGGATACGAGCATAATCCAGATTGGCTTCGGACTGTTCCAATTCTGATTTTGCCACATCATAGGCCCTTTCTGCTTCGTCAAGCTCATTCTGGGAGATTAAACTTTCCTTTGAAAGTTCTCGCTTACGTTCCACATCTACTTTGGCATATTGCAACTTGGCCTGTGCATTTTTCATTGAAGCAGTTGCTTGGTTATACCTGGCCTCTAATTCAGTATGGTCCAACTCGGCCAAAAGTTGTCCTTTATTGATATAATCACCAACACTCACATGAAGCTTATTGACGATACCAGAGACACGGCAGCCCACGCGGACTTCCGAGCCTACACTAGGCTTAATTATTCCAGTTGCAATTACTGTGGAACCGATATCTCTGCGAGTTACAGGCACTATCTGAAGGGCGTTCACATCGCCTTTATTTCCTCTATTAAACATACCCGTGAAATAACCATAGATTATTCCAGCGAATACAACTAGGATCACTGACCATATAAATGTTTTTCTCATTTTATCTGGTAGTAATAATATCTACAGAGATCTCTTGCTGAATCGGAACTTCCACCGGATCATCACCAGTGGATTTTATAATTCCCTTTGACTTTTCTATAGTTGAGACTTTGACAACAAAACCCTCCTTAACAGCAAAATACCATGTTGAACTGCCCTCAAGTTTCCCGATGTATGTCCACTTCATTCCCATTTGTACTTCTGAACCTTCTATCTCGGCCTTATAGCTTGATTTAACTTTGAGGCAGTCATAACCATCCACTTTTTCTACATCAACATACTGATGGACAGCATTTATATTGACCAACGGCTGAAGGCTTCCCTCTATTTGAGTTCTTTGAAAGGTCTCTTGCCAGGTCTCGTTGCTCTTTACAGGAGAATCTGGAAGTTCGGGGAAATTGTATTTCAAGATGAACTCAAGATTTAGTTCTCCTCCTGCCATCGCTCCCATATCCAAACGAAGCAATTGATCCGAGTGGGGATAGGAAAGCTCTCTGCCATTTGCGCTTATCATCATATCGAAGCTTTTGCCATTTATGTGTCGTGTATCGAATTTTTGTTGCCCTAGGGCCGTAATCATTTTTGCATCCATGTTTTCTAAAGTGATAGATAACAAATGGCTATTTTCGCTTTCGGCTTCTTTTCCAGAAAATGAATATATGAAATCAAAGATCCGCTCTGCATTCATGGGTTGTCTCTGCATCTCCATGAAGGTTTTCAGGTTGTAGACAGCTTTGTATTTTAGGTCCTTATATTCGTATGATCTGTACTCCAGTTTGTACTCTTTGTTTAAATCTAACTTTTCTGAGCTTCCGCATGCGGTGATTAAAACAATTATTCCCACTAAAACACTGACCGCTATTAAATCTCTTTTATGGGTTTTCCCCTTTTTCATACCTTTGATTCTCCTTGCTTTGGTTTTAATCAATTCTTTTGGCCGACCAGGCGATTGACGTTCCCATAATTTCGACTTCGCCTTCCATGGCGTCATCTTCAACTTTTCCTGAAAAAGCGGAGTCCAAATCACCCATTTCTGTGTTGAGTACGATTGTCCATTCGATCTGATTGTCTTTAATTGTGCCTTTTCCCTCAGATCCATCAATAATTACAACAATATTTTCTCCATCCTGCTTGAACAAAGCCTCCTTAGAAAAATCACCATGGTCAGATGACATGGTCAACTCCCATTTGCCTGTAACATCTGAAACTGCGGCTCTGATCACCAAAACCATAAGCAAACAAATTGCCAAGGTTAGGATTAAATTTGATTTTTTCATTAATGCCTCCATTAGTTGCACTCAGCTATAGAATACACAAGATCTGTAAACAAAATATTGCTGAATTGTAACAATTTGTAACCAGGAAACTATTAGGTTTCTGATTGTGTGCGAAGACTTTGGGAGGAATGATTTAATAATAATGTTGCGAGCGACCAAATGAGCTGCTTTTTCCAATTTTGGTCACGAAAAGGGTATGAAATGTGGAGGAAAAGTCTAAGTTATTGAAAAGAAAATGGTGGGCGATACAGGATTTGAACCTGTGACTTCTACCGTGTGAAGGTAGCACTCTTCCACTGAGTTAATCGCCCAGCCCCTCTATTTTTAATTCATTTCGGCCCGGATGTCAATTGTCCTGATGGGAGCCCGTTGGAACGGGGCTGGGTGGATGGAACTTCCATCCAAAATATGAATTGAAAACGCATGGTTTGAATCTCAGTCAGCGGATTTGAAGCGATCTGAAACGCTTGACATATCGTCAGCGTTCGATAAAGTGATATTTAAAGCAAGTGCTTCACAATGAGCACGCAATGAGAACTTCCTCCGCGTTCGCCTTTTTTCAGTTTCATCTCAGTGTAGGTATCCGTGTGGCGCTCAGAGTGCTGGTCGCCGCCGTAGTGCTTTTCTTCGCGCTTTTTTATCTGCTCAAGCCGGAGATGTTTGTTGGGATCACGGCGCAGTTGATACACGACGGTCTCCCCGGGGGATTCGCCGTCTCCGCCAGCTGTCTGGTCTTTGCAGGGATCGCTTCCAGAAGGGTTTGCCTGGGGCTTGCGGGATGGATACGGCATCTTCCCGCGTCCGGTTCTCTCCACCGCCGGTTGGCCGCCCTGGCCGTACTGACGGCTCAGCTGCCCATCCTTATCATCTGGACGATCCTGGCTTTAGCGGCCGGCCGCATGCACGGAGTGCCGGTCGGCCTCTTCCTGATGGGGCTTCCTTTTTCCGCAGGGGCCGCCTCGATGGCCGTCTTGCCTGTGCGCGGAAAGCATCTGTCCTTGCCCCTGGCTGCTGCCGCAGCGGTCCTGGTCGGATCCTCCGGCTGGATTTTTCTGGGCGGCGGAATACTCCTCCTCACCGCAGCCGATCTTTCCGCCGGAGCGATCGTGCCGATCCGGAGCCGGATGGTGTTCACACTTCCCAAAGGGGTGGCATTTCATTTGGCGGTTGTCTGGAGAGCGATGCGCTGGAGGTTGATCGTACCCTATATCACATCCCTCTTCCCGGTCGGTCTTTCCTTCTTTTTTCTGGCCAACAATGCGGTCGGTCCTCGTGTTGTAACCGCCGTGGCCACCGTGAATGGAGCTTTGGGCCTTGTTCTATTCTCCGGAACCTTCGCCAATATTCTAGCCTCCCGCCGTCCTCCCTGGCCGTGGGCCCGTTCCTTCCCCGTAAAAGCGAAGACTCGAGTAATGAATGATGCCCTGGTCCTGGGAATGCATGCCGCCGTTTTGCTGGTTCCGGTTGGACTGGTCGATCTCAGTACTTTGTGGCCTTTGGCTGCTGTTCTTCCTTTTATTTCCATACGAGCGGTCCGGGCCATCCATGTGTCGGGAAACGTCCGTGGAGGTCCTCTGCCCCTCCTGGTTAAGGAGTCCATCCTGGGAGTTTTTCTAATCGGACTTTTTCCTCTGATATCACTGCTCCTTCTTCCAGCCGCACTATTGGCTTTGAAGGAAGCCGCCGAGAAGGAAAAATCCCAAAAGGTCAGCCGCTGGCTAGAGCTGCATCATCTGGCCGCCGGCGATTCTCTTTCCTGGAGCCGACAATGATTCGATTTCAAGACGTGGCTTTTGCTTATATGAAGAGAGAAACCGTTCTCAGGAATGTCGACCTCTCGTTCGAACCCGGTGTGACGCTCCTTTTGGGTCCCAACGGCTGCGGCAAGAGCACCCTTCTCAAACTGGCTGCCGGTGTCGAGCAGCCTGATTCGGGAACCATCACCGTGGAGGGACACGACCTCTGGAAGGAGGAGGTCGCATCGCGCGGAGAACTGGCCTATCTTCCCGAGCATCCCGACTTGACTCCCTACGCCGCGATCGGAGAGGTTCTCCGGCTGGTCTGCCGGATTCGAGGAGAACCCGCGTCCGCGGCGGGAGAGGCCCTCAGATTTTTCGGGATGGAAAGTCTTGCGGGTCGTACCGTCAGGGAGCTTTCCAAAGGGCAGCGGCGACGGGCGATTTTCGCGGCGGCTTTGATCGGGGACCCTCGATATCTTCTGCTGGATGAACCGTTGGACGGCATGGATCGCGCCGTCCGAAAAGAGATCATGCTCTGGCTTGACTCCCATCTGTCGGCGGGGTCGACGTTGGTCGTGGTTTCCCACGAGATCGAGCCCTTCATACCTCTATGCGCAAGGGCCGTCACGATCCCGGACGGGGTGCCTCGGATTCACCCGGATCTTCCGGGCGATGCCGATTTGCGGGGAGCTTTCCTTGAAAATTTGGCGGGCTCCGTTCAGGCGGATTGCGAATCCCGGGAATCGGACGGAGGTTGCCGGTACTAAGGCTTCGATGTGCGGATCTAAAAAAAGCTTGATCTCTTTGAATTATATTCAAAAAAAGAGACCCACCGCTGCGGGATAGGTTATACTATAAGGGTTAGCGCGGCGGAGATTCCCTGAGAATGCCAACCGCGCATCTTATTAACTCGGGAGGGCGATATGAGACATTCCTGGCGGATTGGTCGAGTGGCGGGTATAGACATCTTCATTGATTCCAGCTGGTTCGTGATATTTATCCTGTTTACGTGGGCGGTATCTACGTCTTTTTTCCCTCAGAGGTTTCCCGATAAGGTGGCGGTATTCCATTGGATCCTGGGCACCCTGACCAGCCTGCTGGTGTTCGCCTCGGTCCTGGTGCATGAGCTTTCACATTCCCTGGTGGCTAAGAAACAGGGGGAGACGGTAAAGAGCATCACGCTTTTCATTTTCGGCGGAGTGGCTCAGATCACGGCCGAGCCCAAGGAACCGATCCATGAGTTCACCATGGCTTTTGCCGGTCCGCTGGCGAGCTTCGCCGTGGCGGGAGTGTCTTTCGTCGCCTCATTCCTTCTTCCCGGGTTCAGCGAACCCCTGGCCGCCGTGGCCCTCTACCTGTCCATGGTCAACGTCGGCTTGGGGATTTTCAACCTGCTTCCCGGATTCCCCATGGATGGGGGACGGGTGATGCGTTCCATCGTGTGGAAGATCACCGGTGACCTGAAAAAAGCCACGCGGATCGCCTCGATTTCCGGACAGGTCTTCGCTTTCTTCTTTATCATGCTGGGAATCCTGCAGGTGCTGCGCGGAGCCATATCCGGGTTGTGGCTTGTCTTTATCGGCTGGTTTCTGCACAGTGCGGCGGTCCGGGGATACCGCCAGGTGGTGACGGAATCTCTTCTCGAGGGCGTCAAGGCCCGGGACCTGATGAACCGCGAATACACCACCATCCCCCGGGGGCTTCCCATCCAGGCCCTGTTGGATGAATACATCCTCAAGAAAAAAGAGCGGGTTTTTCTGGTGGAGGATAACGATCAGGTGCTGGGTATCGTGTGTCTGGAGGATGTCAAAGCCGCGCCCCGTGATCGCTGGGAACAGATGACGGTCGCCGATGTTATGACGCCCCGGGATGAGCTTGCATCGGTCTCCCCCGATACCGACGGGAGCGACATCCTCAAAAGTCTTGCCGCCCGTGATATAAATCAGGTGCCCGTGATCGAAGACGGCCGTGTCACCGGCATCATATGCCGCACCGAGCTGCTTCGTTATATCCAGCTCAAACGCGAATTGGGGGTCTAAACCTTCTCCCGGTTGGTCGTTCTGGCCGCCATGAAATAATCCGGGAGGACCGGTGAGTTTCTTTTGTTTTTGGTGCGTTTCGGAACAACGACTTTCCTCTTCTATCTCGTCTTCACAAGAATAAATTCAGGATTCGCCTACTCCATGATTGACAAGGCTCCGTTTTCATTTTATAAATAGGATAGTGGCAATCAGAAGGTGTCCTTACTGCAAAGCGATCATAGATGAAGGCGCGGAGTACTGCACCAACTGCGGAACCAAACTTCTCTTTCCCGAAGACGAGCTGATCGAGGAGGAAATCCCGGGTGAAAAAATATTCGACGCGGATTTTCAGGACAAAAAACCTTCCCCTCCCAAAAAAAGAAAATCCCGCAAGAAGAAACCCGTCGACTCCGATGAAAAACCCGGTCCTCCGCTGCCGCTGACGAAAAAAGGAGAAGAGCTTTTCGCCAAAGGAGAGGAGCCGCCGGATTTCGGAGCCGCGGAGGAAGTGGAAAAGCCTTTCGATACGGCGATATTCCCTCCCCGGGAAGACATCGATGGAACCGACGATGGGCAGGCCGTGGAGGGTGAAAAGGATTTTTTCGAGGTGGATGCTTCGCCTTCGGATGACGAAGGAACGAAGGATTCGGAAAGCGAACGAGAGAAAGACGACGAACTCGAACCGGAAATCGACGAAGAGATGTCTGAAGAGATTCCATTTGATAAGGAATCTCTGACAGACGATGCTCCGCTGCCTAATGACGATGAAGAAGCGGCGGCGGTCGAAGGGGAAACGGACATCGGGCTTGAACCGGAAGTCTTCGATGATGAATCCGTTGATAGTCCGCTCGATGAGGAACCGCTGACCGAGGATGAGCCGCCTGCGGATGAGGAGGTCCCTCCGGAAGACGATATTATCGATGAAGAACCGGTGGAACTGATCGAAGATCTGCCTGTAGACAAGCCCTCTTCTGATGATCACCCCGACGACGCGGCGTCTGATGTTTTATTCGAAGAAGAGCAGTTGTCCGAGGATCGATCCGAACTGGAGGAAGAGCCCGCGAACGAGATATCTTCTGCTGAGAAATCGGTTTCAGAGCCTTCAGACGGAGGAGATATCGCCGTGGAAGAATCCCCGGGAAACCTTCCGGATGAGGTCGATACGATAGAGCCTGCTGAGAAAGAGGTGGATGTTGAGGGGGAAGTCGAACAGCCAACAGAGTCCCGGGAACCGGATACCGGAGAGCAGGATGTCGATTTTAAAACGGAAGACCTGGAAAACATCGTTGATCCCGCTGAAAAGGAAAAAGAAGATATCGAGCGCTTTCTCGACATATTGAAAAAGGAGCGGGGGGGGCTCGATACCCCGGAAGACAACGAACCGGCTCTTGAAGAAGAGATCCCGCTTGCCGATGAACCTTGGGAGCCGGTTGAAAGCGGGGAAGAGGAGCTTCCCGCCTGGGCTGAGAACGCACGGGAAGAGATTCCGTTGGAGGACAATCCCATCCAACCGGAGGATGCACCGGGGGAATCCTTGACCGATCCGTCCGTTTCGGATGAGGAACCGGCGGACATGGAAATCGGGGATGATGGAGAAACGGAGAAAGAGGAATCCGTCGAAGTGGAGACCCGTGAAGGCATGGAGTCGGAGGAGGAAGAGAAACCGCCCGCCACCATGGGGCTGCCGGAAGGGGTTAACCAGAAACCGCTTCCTTTCGGTGCGCTGCTTCAGGCCGAACAGGAGTCCTCCACATCCTTAACGCGGGAGAAGACGCCGGTTTCGGGATACATGCCGTGGATGAAAGCCCGGATATTCGATATTCTGTTTATCGCGTTGTTCTGGGCGATCTCCCTCTGGGCCGCATCCCTGGTTTTGAGGGTTTCCCCGTTTCAACTCGTCTCAACCGCCACCCTGGCCGTTGTATCCTATTATGCGATCCTTCTGCTGATCTATTTTTTCTTGTTTTTCTTCTTCCTGGGGGAGACGGTCGGTGATCACCTTTTTGCCAAGGAAGACTGACGGACGACCTCTGCATCCAGCTTAAAATCCTTGCCTAAAAAGTTCACGCGGGCGGTTTCATCCGCCGCGATCTCCTTCGGTGTTCCCTCCGCCAGAATCTCGCCGTTGTCGATGATGGTGGCTTTATCCGTTATAACCAGGGTATCTCTGACGTTATGGTCGGAAATGATGATCCCTATCCCGTGTTCCTTGAGCCTGAGGAGGATTTTCTGAAGTTCTACGATCGTGAGAGGATCTATTCCGGTGAACGGCTCATCGAGGAGAAGGAACTTCGGATTGAGCACCAGGGCGCGGCAGATCTCCAGGCGCCGTCTTTCCCCTCCGGATAAGCTGTAGGCCCCCTGTTTCGCCAGAGCGAGCAGGCCGAGGTCGGAAAGGAGCTGGTGGGCGACGGCCTTTCGCCGGCTTCGTTTCATCGGCTGCAGTTCGAGAACCAACTTCAGGTTGTTTTCAACGCTGGTTTTTAAGAAAACGGAGTTTTCCTGGGGCAAGTACACGATTCCGGCTTCGGCGCGTCGGGGCGTGGAGTAGCGGGATATATCGGTGGAATCCAGGAATATCCTGCCGCTGTCCGGTTTGATCAGGCCCACCATCATGAGGAAACTCGTCGTCTTGCCCGCTCCGTTTCTTCCCAGGAGGCCGATGATTTCCCCGCTTTCGACGGAGATGTCCACGCCTTTTACGACCAAACGTTGATGGTAGCTTTTTTTTAATTGTTGAGCCTTGAAAACCGTCATTGCTTCGACCTGTTCATCTTGGATAAAATACTATGGTCATTTCACCGGACTGTCAAGCCGCCATGAAAAAAGTGATCAGTGCTTCCCGTCGTGCCGACCTGGTGTCGTCATACCCGGATTGGTTGGCTGAATCCGTCCGTACCGGACAGGCGGTCGTCCGGGGGCCGCGAAGTCGTCGGACCGTCGTGGATCTGAGGCCGGAGTCGGTGCACACGGTGGTTTTATGGTCGAAAAATTTCCTGCCGCTCATCGAAAACCGCTTCCGGCTCCGGGAGGCTCTTTCGAGGTACGACCATCTCTATCTTCATTTTACGATCACCGGGATGGGTGGGAGCTTTATCGAGCCCGGAGTCCTTCCCCCTGCGCAGGCGTCGGTTCAGCTTGCCCCTTTGCTCGAGATCACGGGATCTCCTGAAAGGATTTCGGTTCGATTCGATCCCATCGTTTTCTGGAGGGAAGGGAAGTGGGTGCGCACGAACCTCGGTTATTTCGAGCGTCTGGCTCCGGTGCTGCAGTCTCACGGTGTGCGGGACGTGAGGATCAGCTTCGCGCAGTGGTATGCAAAGGCCCGCCGGAGGGCCTCGAGAGGAGGATTCGATTTTATCGATCCGACTCTGGAGGAAAAGCGTGCATATGCATCCGAGCTTGTGGAAACCGCCCGGAACAGCAGGCTGCGCATCCAGGCCTGCAGCCAGGATTTTCTCCTCGGAATAGGAGACATTCAGCCTTCCTCATGCATAGACGGTGCGCTGCTCCGCCGCCTGCATCCGTATGGGGAAGCCGTGTCCGAAGCCAGGGATCGGAGCCAGCGGGAGGAATGCCGGTGCACACGGTCCGTCGAGATAGGAAGCTATACGCAGACCTGCCCGCATCCCTGTATATACTGCTATGCCTGCCCGTAAATCAACGAATCATATCCAAGAAAGGATTTCCCCCATGAAATCCATATGTTCTCTCTGCGTCAACGGATGGGAATGCCTTCCATTTTCAGCAGAAACCGCTTGAGTTCGAGTCCGGCGCCGAATCCCCTCAGCCCGCCGTCGGCGCCGATAACACGGTGACAGGGAATGACGATAAGATAAGGATTTTTGTTCAAAGCCTGCCCGATGAATCGATATCCGCGGTGATGCATCCGGTGGGCGATGTCCCGGTAGGCGGCGGTTTGTCCATAGGGGATCTTGCGCGTTTCCATCCATACCCGGCGCTGATTCGGAGTTCCGAAAGAGATGTCCAGTATCATCGATCTGAAATCTTCCGCTTCCCCCGCGAAATAACGGTCGAACAATTCGATCTCCCGCCGGAAACGTCCGCGGTCTTCAATCGGCGGAGTCGTCCCTCCGGGAAGAGAATCCAGGAGCCGGCGGCCGTCCTGTTCCGGTCGGAGATAATGAACGAGGCGCAGGCCTTTTTCGCTCTTTCCCAACAGCAGCCGTCCCTTGGGAAAAGGATAATGAATGACGTACACGATCAGCCCGACCTGTTTATGAAATGACGGTGATGCTATTTACCTCATCGGCTCTCAAATACCCAGCGCCAGCCGTTCGGCCAATGCGGAGGGCAGTTTTTCCTTGAGGATCTTTTCCTGAGCGGCCTGAATGTTGTATTCAAGGCGATAAAAACGGATTTTTCGCATGCGGGAATCGTAGATGGCGCATGCGGCGCGCGTGTTTCGGTCCCGGGGTTGTCCCACCGATCCCGGATTGATCAAATAGCGTACGTCCTTTTCCAGCTTGAATTCGCTGCCGTTGCCCGTGAGGAACGTGCCTTCGACGAGATGGTCACGTTCCGAATAGATGAAAGGGAAGTGGGTGTGCCCGAAAAAGCAGACCGGTGTTCTGATGTGCAGGAAGGCTTCGGCGGCATCGAATTCGCCGAAGATGTAGTAGTCTTCATCGAAGGGAGCTCCGTGACAGATAGTGATGTGATTATGGATCACCCGGGGGCCCGAATTGATCCGGCAGAGAAAGCTCATGCTTTTTTTGAGGAGGTGTTGGGATGTCCACTGGATAGCGGAAGCGGCGATGGGATTGAAGGTCTTGACGGCTTCGGGGTCGCAGATGGCTTTGTCATGATTTCCCCTGATCATGCTCAATGGTTTGAGTCCCTGCACTTTCTGGATCACCTCGTTGGGCGAAGCTCCGTATCCCACCATGTCCCCGAGAAAGAGATAATGGTCGATGCGCCTTCGCTGAGCGAACTTCAATACGGCGAGAAAGGCTTCCAGGTTGCCGTGGATATCTGTGAAGATAAGATAGCGCATGGTCAGACCGCCTGTTCCTTTAAAGATCGATACAATTCATGTGCCCTGTAAGAACTACGAACCAGGGGGCCGGTTTGGGCATCCCGAAATCCGAGGCTCAGGGCCTCGTGCTTCCAACGGTCGAATTCTTCAGGCGTATAATATTTCGATACGGGGGGGTGGGAGCGATTCGGCTGCAGGTACTGACCGATCGTAAGCAGGTCGCAGCCTACGGTGCGCAGATCCGTCAAGGCCTGGAGAATATCTTCATCCGACTCGCCCAGCCCGATCATGAGACCCGATTTCGTCGGCAGGCCTTGCTGCTTGGCGGTTTCGAGTACTTTCAGGGAGCGGGAATAGTTGGCGGCCGGACGGTTGATCCGGGAGTACAGGATTCGAGGAACCTCCAGGTTGTGGTTGAGGACTTCAGGTCGGATCGAGAGCAGGGTGTCCAATGCGGCGGAGTCCCCGCCGAAATCGGAGATCAACGTTTCGACGATAACACCGGGAATCTTTTTCCTGACGGCGGTGACCACGGCGGCAAAGTGGGCGGCTCCTCCGTCGGAAAGATCGTCACGGGTTACCGAGGTGATCACGGCGTAGCGAAGTCCCAGAATGGCCGCTGTCTCGGCGATATCGTCGGGCTCTTCGGGGGAAAGGGGAGACGGCGTGCCGTGAGCGACGGCGCAAAAGGCGCAGTTGCGGGTACACGTGTCGCCCATGATCAGAAACGTGGCGGTCTTATGGGACCAACAGGTGGCGAGGTTCGGACATTTGGCGCTGGTGCAGATCGTGTGCAGATGTTTTTCCTTCAGGAGTTTGGAAACAGCGAAATAGTCCGGATGTCGCGGAAGGTCGACTTTTAGCCAGAGAGGTTTTCTGGACGAGTTCATTCGGACTTCAGGGCTTACCATTTCCCTTAGGAAATATAGAAAAAAAAAGGTCCTTCTAGATAAGAATCGCTGTGGTCTCAACCAAGAGGAGAAATGTTATCAATAATACTCGAATTCCCGTTCTCTTCGCAGTCGGCGGCGCATGCGTTTGCGTGCCTGGGCGTCTTTCATACGCCTTTTTTCGCCGGGCTTGAAGTAGACAGAGTGCTTCTTGATATCTTTGATGATGGATTCTTGTTGGACTTTCCGTTTGAATCTGCGCAGTGCGGATTCGATCGGTTCACCCTCATCAATTACAATAAAAGCCAATAACATTCACCTCCTCGTGTGTTGGTACAAGCTTTATATCCGATTCCCCTTAACTTGTCAAGTTCAATCAGACCAAATATTTACGCCGTAAGCACCCGCTCATCGAGCGGTAGTGAAGATGGGAGCGATATCCACCGGGATTTCCGACAAACTTTCGAGAATTTTTCGTGTTCCCTCATCGACCGCACCGTATTTGCGGATAAATGCCGCGGCCTTGTCATAGTCGCCTTCCCCCTCCAGGGTGAGAAGGTGCCGCGCCAGAAGCTTTACCGCACCTTGGATCCGGTTCATGTCCACATGAAATTTCCCGGTGGCGCCATCATAGACCACGCCGCCGTGTTCTCTGAGAAAATTGAACTGCATAAGGGTTCCCAGGCCGTGGGCCTCGTTTACGCCGAAGCGCATGGAGCGAAACATACCCGCCAGGTAGGTCGTATAGATCTCCTCCTCTTTTTCTCTGGGGATCCAACCCTTTTGCATGAGGAGATTTATGCTGTACAATCCCACCACGTCGGCTTTGCTCTCCTCGATGGCGGAATAGAGATCTTTGAGTGCCCGGTTGACGGTAATCCGTTCTCCATTGGGCAGGGTCGTATAGTTGACCCCGAAAACGTGCGACAGCTCATGCAGGATGGTGTCGTTGAAATAGGCCCAGAAGCTCACTTTCGCGACATCTTCTTCGGATAGAACTTTTTCGGATATCGGGACGAGAACTTTGTTGAACTTGGCTTCCATCATATTTTTGAGGAAGACCTTTTTCGTGCCTTTCTCCTCGCGCACCCGCTCATCGTTGGGAAGGACGAAAGCCAGGGTCTGCACTCCGGCTTTGGTGTCGCCGGCGGCGAACACTTCGAAGACGACGTTCAAGGGAGACTTGAGTCCGACGACCTCCTGATCCTTATATTTCCGGTCGACCGGCAGGCTGTTTTGGATCTCCTCCAGATAGGCGAGATATCCCTCGATCTTCTTCATCTCTTCGATGTCGTTGATGTAAACGAAACTTTCATAGGCGGCTTTGAGGCCGTTGAGACCGTCTTCGTATACTTCATAAGGGCCGATGATGATCTCGACCAGGTTGTCTTCGAGATCGATCCAGTTGCAGTCGCTCTCATAATACTCGTTGTTGAGCAGGTCTTCGGCTCGCTGTCTTAGAAACTTTTCAAGCGAAGGATTGCTGGTGAGGTCGGCGGCTTCACGAAGGTATCGCGCCACCTCTTCAAGGTTCTCCCTGTACGCCTCGCTGTAAGGCACGGCGACGAGATCGCTGTCGGCTCGCCGGATCACCGTAAAAGGACTCTCGAATGCGTCCTTTATTTCAGGGTGAGCGGCAATGAACCGTTCGAATTCTTCCTTGGTCAGGTCCGGCGGATAAAAACCCGCCCCCGGAGGTTTTGCATAGGTCCCAATAAAAGGCTTGTTCCCGTCCAGACGGTCGAACGGGCCGAAATTGATGAGTAGGTATCGCAGATAATTTCTAAGCTCCGGATCTTCGGCGTTTTCGAGCTTGGTTTTTAAGTCCCAACCGACGTGGGAAGCTTGTTTCCAGAATATCTTGTCGATATGGCTTGAGGCCAAGACCAGCTTTTCCAGGACCTGTTTCTGCTCCGCGTTCAGAAGACCGGGATCATAAGTGATTTCCGTGGGATCGAACCGAGCCAGGCGCTGGAGAATGTCAGGCGCTTTTTTGATCTGGGACATCTCTCTCTTCTCGCTGTCGGCGTTTCGATTGCAGGCCGAATGAACTCCAAAGATTGCCGCACTGAGGAGTAGTATGCTTATGAAACAAATTTTTCTGTGGTTCATCGTGACCTCTTTCCCGGATGCGGAATATCGAAATCATTTATAATCCCGTTCCGTGGGTGACGCGTCGTTTCCCCATAGAAAGCAAAACGGCATAACCGGATATCGATGGGATCTTCACCGGTCCGTTTCGAGATGGAAAAATGATATAACAGTGCATATGAAAATTCAAACGTTCTTATAGCGAAGAAAACCGCACTTGTCGGTCCACGTGAGAATCTTTTCCGGTGAAACGATCAATCTCCTTGAGGGAAGAGAATTGTGAAACGGGTCCCCGCATCGTTCTCCATCCGGAGTGCGCCGCGAATCTGCCGGGTCAGATCCGTCACCAGCTGCATTCCCAGGGAATCGGTATTTCGGAAATCCAACTTACCGGGAAATCCGATGCCGTTATCGCTGACCGTCAGCTGGTATGTCTTTTCTTTCTCCGGCTGCATACGTATCCGGATCCGCCCTCCGGAATTGTGTGGAAAAGCATGCTTGAGCGCATTGGAGATAAGCTCATTGAGGATGAGTCCCAAGGGAACGGCTTGATTGATATCGAGGAGCGTATTCGCGACGTCTATATCCAGAGTGATGTTTCCCGCTCCCTCTTTGTACAGATATCGTAGATGCGTCGCGAGAGAGCTTACATATTTGTGGAAGTCTATTTGCGCCAGATCCGAAGAGCGGTATAGACTTTCGTGGATAAGCGCCATGGATTTGATGCGATCCTGACTCGATTGGAAGAGGGAACGAATCGATTCGTCCTCGTATATTCGGGACTGCAGTCGAAGAAGGCTTGAGATGATCTGCATGTTGTTTTTTACCCGGTGGTGGATTTCCCTCAGGAGGACTTCCTTTTCTTTCAGGGAAGCGGCGATCTTTTTCTCTGCATTCCATCTTTGAAGCGCGACGGCCGTCTGATTGATGAAGGCTTCGATCACGGACCGGTTTTTCAGCTCCGATTCTTTTCGAAGAATGATTGCCGCGGCTCCGAAAAGGATGCCTTTGTGGGTGAATCCAATCGAATAGAAAGCCTTGATTCCGAAGGTCTTTTCCAGGACACGACATACAGAAAGCGGCAGTTTGCTGAAAGATATCTCGTGCAGCCCGCCCTCGACTTTCACCAGCTTTCCCCGGTACAATCTTTCCCGAGCCGATTCCGTATCCAAAACCGTTCGCATGCCCTGTGCCTTTCGCCCCAGGATCTTGTTGACTTCCTTGATTCGGTTTCCCAGACCGGCGATGGCTTTCACTTCGGCTTCCATTGTTTCCTCGTGATAGGCCGTTACGATCACGATGCTCTCCGGGATCAAGGCGGCCAGTTGCTCGCCGATCAAGGGGAAGATATCTTCTTCTCGGGGATGTTCGACGAATCTCATGGCTGAATCGGACAGAAATTTCATATCGTGGGTATACCGCTGCTCCCGTGCTTCGGATTTTTTCCGCTCCGTGATATCCTGCGCGATTCCCAGGATTCGGCTTTTGTTCCGGAGACGGACCTCTATATTTCGGACGTCGATCAGGATTTCCTTTCCATCCTTGTGCTTCAAAGCAACTTCATAGGGCCCGGAGCTTTCGCCTAAAATGAGTTCTCCCAGGATTTTGGCCGCGAGGGGAAACTGATTCGGTGGAAGAAGTTTGGTTTGCAGGTAGTTCTTGCCGATCAATTCCTGTTTGGAGAAACCGATCAACTTTTCCGCGGCAAGATTGCCGTCTATAAATGTTCCTTTTTGATCGGTGAGGTAATAAGCGATAGGGGCATAATCGAAAAGGGCTTTCAGGTAGGCTTCGGAATCCCTGAGTTCCCGAAGCGCCCGTTTTTCCGCCGTAAAGTCTGTGATGATGGTGACGATCTCATCCACTTGATCCTGTATGAACAGAGGTACTTTTTCCGTTCTGACGATATAGGTTTCGTTTCGGATATGAAGTTTCTCTTCCATTGTAAGCTTTTTGCCGGACCTATAAACTTGGTCGTACTCCCGGCGGATTTTAGGTTCGAGAAAAGGGAATAATGAAAAGAGGGGTTTGCCGAGAGGCTTTTTGGGAAGATCGATTTCCAGTTGTTCGCACCAGTTTCGGAAGTAAGAGTTAATAAAAACGATCCGCATATCGGTATCGATGATATGGATCGCCGCATCCTGGTTTTCCAGGACTTGAAGATGTTTGGGAATAGTGCCCGTGAACTCGCTTCCGCGGTTCTGTTTCGCGGATGAGTCATCAGGTGTCGGTTTCACGGTTTTGATGTTTTTCGTTTTCATGGTTATGTCGTTTGCCGGGCCCGCCGTCCGTACGCAGCGTAAGGCTCTTCACGCGATCAATCGTGGGATCGGCGGAGGCGGTGGAATCTCTTATACTATCCTTAATGCGGACGGTGTTTATCCTGCATCAGCCGCAGCAAACATTTATCCTGCCACCGTTGAAAATAATAATCAAGTGATATCTGTCTATATCGATCGGATTAATTGATTAGTCAATCGGTCTCTCCCGGATAGAAGAGAGGCTTTAAATCGGGAGAGTCAAGGAGAGGGCGTCGTGCGCCATTTTTCCCCTGACAGGTAAAGGATCCCTTCGTCGATAAGCTCGTGCCGGATCTCTTCCAGGCTTGGGCGCGGCCGCTTTGAGGGGGACCAGATATGATAGGCGTTTTTAAACGCGTGGGTGAGGGTCAGGGCGGTCAGCTCCATATCGTAGTTCAGATCGAAGATCAACGGAGGGGGGGCTGTTGAGAGCGTCATCCTCCGGTCCTTGTCGGAAAATTCCATGTGACGGATGCAGGGTTTCATCCCCTTGGGCGCGGGAACGGAACTGGAAGGGAATAGAAGGTAGTGTTTTTCGGTCCCGCGCTCCATGTTGCGGCAGGTGTATTCCGGATCGATCTGAAAAGAGGCGCCTTTCATTGCGCCGGGATCGAGAACCGCGCAGCAGGCCGCCCGCCACTCGTTGTTCATGCCGGCCAAGACGATCTCTTTACGACCGTCGTTTTCCAGGTCGATGAATTCATAGTCGACGAGATAACCGGAATGACAATATTCCCCTCGGATGTCGCCGAGGTGATCGAGCAGCATCACGCGGCAGGGGAAGCGGTACGCGTGCTTGGCGACACACAGAACTTCCTTATGTCCGTCGTTGTCCCAGTCCTCGGACCTGAGTCCGTGGATGCGGTAGGCCGAAGAGTATTCCGTATCGCCGAAAACCAATCGTCGTCCCGCATCAAAAGACCAGAGCGTTTTTCCCCGGCTGGAAAAACAAAATAGAATCCCTTCCCGCATTTCATCACGGGTCTGAATGGAAAACAGAACCTCGGGAGAGCCGTCGGCGTTGACATCTTCGATCAAAAGATAGGGCTGGTTGACGGTAGCTCCAAGGGTAAGCCGTTTGGAGGGAAAATGCGAGCGGTAAAATTCTTCATCGGCCAGGTTGCTCAATCCGGTATCGAATTCCCAGAGTTCCCTGCCTTCGCCATCCAGCATGACGAGCTTTGATCCCTCGATCTTGAAGTCGATAGGGAAACCCGGCCGTGTGATCGGCATAAAAACCAGAAAAAGTGCCGTGATGAAGATCGCCAGGGCTGCGATTCCCAAAAACTTCAAGCGTGCGGCGGTTCCGCCGGGGCCGTGCTTTTCGAAGCAATGGGCATGCTTTTTCTTGATCCAGGTGTTGATCTCCTCGGTGTAGGCGAAGACCCGCGGGCGAGAAGTGCCCTCCAGGCGGTGTACCGGAAGTCCCAATTCTTTTTCCCAGCGCTGGCAGGTGCGCACGTCGCGTTTGAGGTGGCGCGCGATCTCTTTCCAGGAATCCAGCTTTTCTTTATCACTCATGTGAAATAGAGGTTATACATCCGGCTTATCATAATCGAAAATCGTCCGTCGTTCCAGGCGGAGATGAAAGTATCCGGGAAACAGGAGCTTATTCTCCCATTCCGCGGCCCGCCCGACGTCTTGGTCCGATCAGTTATAAAAAATCCGGTCCTTGGGAGCTTTTTCGGGATCATGGAAATAAGCTCCCACGCCGTTTTCCAAGAGCTGGCCGTAGCGCGGTACGCCGCGGATCGTGATCGCTCGTTCCGGGGTGCGTTTGGAGTATTGGCGGGCGATCTCCAGAATGACGGATGTATGCTGGCCCACCCGCTTGGCCATGGACCAGCCTTCTTCGTCATACGGCACGAACAGTTTCTTCTGTTGGGCCAGGCTCAGCAGGAAGGGATCCTTGCCTTCCAGCAGCAGCGCTTCGGTTTTAGGCCCGGTGGGCTGATCGAGGAAGGGGATGGGAGCCTCCAGCAGAAAGGGCATGGTATCGGAGTAATCACCGATCTCCCGGTGGGACAATCCGCGGAATCCGGAAGGCGAGGGCTCCACATGGCTGTCGAATCCTTCCATGGCTTTAACGGTCAGGGAGGCCATCGTGGCGATGCGGGCCGATTTGTCGGGCGCCACGATGCAGTTGGTCACCGGGAACATGGTCTCCGCACCGTGGATATCGATGCCGATATCCGCTTTCTGCTGTTTCATGATCTCCATGGCTCCGAAGGTGACCCGTTCCATCAAGGGGCCGTCGACGCGGCCGGGCCAGGTGCGGTTGGTGTTGCGTACGTCGATGTAGGAGAGGAGCTGGCGGTCGGGGTAATGGACATAAACGTCGGGATCCGGCCACTGGTCGAGCGGAGAAGCGTCGCGGTTCCCCATACGGAAGGTTTTTCCTCCCCAGGACGTCGGAATCGTGAAGTAGAGGGGATAGCCGTCTCCCGGACGAGTGTTGCGCCCCCCGCTGTTGTTGAACTGGGGGATCACGATCAGGGTCCCTTGTTCGATGACGGCGTTTTCAAGGATGATAATGGATGCCAGCATGGAAGCGGGTTCGTTGGAATGAGTGTTGGCCATGAGAAACAAAGTCCCGCCCGGTTCCTTTCCTTCCATGAAATAAACATTGGTATCGGCCATGGTTCCCTTGAGCCGGGGAGAGTAATCACTCAGCCGGGCGACTTTCGTCACTCCGGGGCCGGCAACGAAAGGAACGTCGAAATGACGGTGGCGGTACATCTGTATTCCGGTAAGCGCCATGATCGCGACGACCACGACGATGATGACGGTTTTTATGGTCCATTCTTTTGTCATCTTCTTTTCCTCCCCGGTTATTTAACGCGCAGGATGCGCAGGACGAGCGGTATCATTACGATCATGTACTGGATCATTTCTTCCACGTTCTTTTTTTCCCGGATAAAATTCCATAAAAGCATGGCCGCAAGAAAGGCGCTTATCACATAATAGGCAATCATGATCAAAGGCATTGATTAACCTCCTGTTTATCAAATCGCTGTTATACTGCGTTCGTTTCCAATAAGAAGCCCGTCGAAGGACTTGTTACATGCTCCATTTCACCAGAAAGGCCAGCTTGGCGCTGAAGATGACCATGAGCATACCCACGATGGTGATGACGATCCAAGGCAGCCATGTGCTCTTGAGAAAAGAGCCGTAGGTTCCCTTGTATTCGGAAACCATAACACTCAGTCTTCCGATCAGCGCGGTCGGGGGGAGCCCGTCTCCCAGAGGCCAGAGCAGACTCAGTCCGGCAATGGCTACGGTGGCGTGCAGACCGATCGAATCCAGGAACCATATAAGGGGAATACCGATCACGGCGGCTCCTCCATAGGTCAGAACTCCTTCGGATATCGGGATAATGAAGACCAGAGCGATGAACAGCAGAACCAAAGGCGTGCTAATCACCATATATGACAGCAGGCCTTTCACGCCGGTCGTGGTCATGATCTGCTGCAGGGAGCCGACGATGGCCATGGTGGCAAGAAGCGGCAGCAGTCGCTTGACGGTGTTTCGGGAAAGTTCCAGAAAACGCACCTTGACCGGGCTGACCAGCAGGGCCACCAAACCGGATATAGTGAATTCAAGCGCCAATCCCATGATCGGTGTGGCGAAAGGCCAGATGCGGTATGCGATGACAAGCCCGAAAAATATCAGGAAGGGAAGGAGCACTCTCCACCAGTTCATGCGTTCGGGAACTTCGGGCATGTCTTTGAGAATGGTCTGCAGATCCATATTCGATTCCCGCTTCCATCCCAACGTAAGCACCGTGAAGGTGCCCAACAGCAGAACCGGGATTCCCAGCGGCAGTTCGAATCCGACATAAGGAATGGCGGTGCCGGCGGAAAGGACCATCGCCCAGATGTTGACCGGCGGCGCCGCCGCGCTCAAGCCGGCGACGATAAAAAGGATGGCGGCGACCCTTTTTTTGGGGATGCCCAGATACCCGAGGGCCAGGGCTACCGGCGCGCCCACCACAAGGATGGATACGCTGCCCGCTCCGGTCAGGGCTCCCGGAACCAGGATGATGAACATGAGCAGGATGAGAACGATGAAGCGTTTGTTATAAAAACCTTTGATGATGCCGCGTACGACATAATTGACGCCGCCCGACTCGCTGACGATCGCCATAAAGATAGTCGCCGTGGTAAAAACCAGCATAACATCCAAGTAGGTGAACGAACCTTCGACCATATGACGTGCCAGCTGTCCCAACGGGGGGGTATTGACGACGGCGCCGGCAAGGCCGCCGGCCAGAGCCGAAGACAGCATGCATAATTCAACGGATAGTTTTCGCCAGGCCGCGAGAGCATAGGCGATTGCCATGACCGCTAAAATGATTCCAATCTGAAGATACATGGGCGTTTCTCCCTTATTCAGGCACTTGCAGGTTCAATAGAAGAAGACCGGAAACAGAGCCGGGCCGTGCAAATCGACCGCCCGGCCCTGCCGGATGGTGTGCGTGTAGGATGCTATTCCTGGAAAACCTGCTTCAGAACATCGACCAGGCCCAGGGCGTATTCGATTTCTTTGAGGGGGATCTTGTTTTCTTCGGCGATCGTTGTGAACCGGCCGTCTTTGTTGCTGTCTTGGGCGACGATCAGGTAATCGGAAAAGGGGGCGACGGCTTCGATCATGCGTTCGTTGTCGCCGCCGGGGGCGCCGCGCTTGGAAACGCCTCCGACGTGGATGCCGATGATGAAGATCTCGTTCTTCTTGCAGTAGTCGATGATTTCCTTCAGGCGCTTTTCCTCATCTTCGATGGTCAGTCCCGAAGCTCCCATGCCTTTCAAACTGGCGCCGATGGCGAAAAGAACGCATTTGTAAGGAGTTCCGGTCGGATATTTGTCCAGATCGGAGTGGACTTCGACGTGAAATCCGGGCCCCGATTCCTTCCCCGCAAGCCCGACTCCCGCCGACAGCATTTCGAGGTTGGGAACATCGCAGAAATCATACTTGAGGCCGGCTTCCTCCGCCACGATATTCAGCGTCATCACATCCGAACTCTGACCGGCAGAGGTCGTCAGGATGGGCATGCCGGCTTTGGGTATATCCTGGCCGCCGGCGGCTGCTGACTGGCCGGCGAGCAGAACGAGTGCCGCGGCCGTAAACAGGCACAATCTTTTAAAGTTTTTCATCTAAATCTCCATCTCCTTTAACTATATGTATCACTCGCATACCTTTCCGAATCCGGATATGGCTCATGCCGTTTCCGGTGGACGACATCGGTGAGTCGCCGATGCCTTCCTCCGGAATGCGGCGCCGGTTCGGTCCGGTACCGCTGTACGGATTCGGTTTATATGCTGCGGCGGCCGCCATGGGCGGCGGCCGCGGTTATTTCTTTTCCGGAGGCGGTAACGGCTTCAGGTTTTCCTGTTCCACAACGGCACGGTTCCACCAATCCTCGGTCTGAAGCCTTCCGGTTTTTCGCGTTTCCGGATTATAGAACCGGAAGTGGTTGTACTTGACAAGCAGAAAATCGCCCAGATCCCACCATGCCTGCACCACGGAATTGGCGTAGTTGATGGTGTAATCCGTTATGTATTCTATGGCTTGGGCGGGATCCTGTTTGTACAGCTCGGCGGCGGTTTTGTCGATGAGCGGCGTATTCTTGACGGCGCCGCCTTCCCATTTTTCCTGAGCGATCTTGACGTCTTCGATGGCCTTGTTATAGATCACCTGGGTGTGGAAATCGACGTAGTCGGATGCCCAGCGGGCGGAATCGCGGGAAAACTTCCAGTGATCGCCGACCTTGAAGGATTCCGGAACATCTTGGCTGCCGTTGTAGATGGGCATGTAGCATGCCGTATCCTGAGCGCCGAACGAAAGCCATACGATACCGCCTATGGGATCAGGGAGCCAATCGCGGCACTGCGTCAGAGAAGTGTATTCGACATTATTGACGCAGATGCAGCGCGGTCCGTTATACTGTTTGTCGTCGACCTTGAAGCCTCGGAAATAATTGGGGTTTTTGAAGGGCCCGCCCTTGATACCGGACGTGGGGTCGTACTTGGTGCCGTACATCTTATCCCGAGTGATGTTCATCACGTCGCGAACGGAGAGCTTCTTGTCCGGTTTGACCGAAAAAGGGAAGTCCATGCCTTCGGTTTCGTCGCTGAAATTTTTCGAGGGAGCCACGAGCGAGAGATATCTCCAGAGACGGCCTCTTCGGCCCTGGGTGGCCGCCGCGGTGCCGGGACTGGGGGAGTAAGCTCTTTTCCAATTGAAGGGCTTGCCGCCGTCGGGGTCCCAGAATCCCATGTCGATAGCGACCTGTTTGACGTTCTCCGAGTACATGAAATAGTCTTTGTTGTCGAAATCGATCTCGCCGATGCGTGATTCATTCGGAGTAACGCTTACGTGATCGTCGGGAACTCTCTGGGCGCACCATACCGCGCCCGGTTTGCCGCTCTCCGGAGTCCACAGCGGGCCCACCGGAAAAATCTCGAAGATCCAGGCTTCCTTGGGGTCGGCGACCGCAAACATCTCTCCGGCGTCATGGAAACCGTAGCCGTATGTGCAGGCCAGATCACCCATGATCTGGATGATGTCCCGCGCCGTTTTGGCTCTTTCCATCCCCAGCAGGGAGAGCATGGTCAAGTCGATCTTGGCCGAGGGCGTGGGATTCCGCATCTTCCGCTGACATCCGATGGTCGATTCCCCCATGGCGACCTGATTCTCGTTCATGTAGCCGAACATGCCGTGTTTGTAGGCATAGGTGTGTTCGACTTCCGGGATTTCCAGACCGGTGAAATCGTCCTGGTAGCGCACCCACTTGAGACCGTCTTCAGGAGGCCAGGTGACGTATTGTGAAATGTGATAGATCTTCCTTTTCGCTCCGGGTTTGTGGTCTTTGGCGGGGACATGTCGCCCTGTCCAGTCGCAGACACCGCAGTCGCAGGTGTGCGTGGTCATGGTGGATCCGTCCGTCGAAGCGTCTTTACCGACCAGGATCGACGTGCAGCTGTCAGGCAGATATTCCTGATCACACTGCTGACAATCGGCGGCGATGAACGCGAAAGCGCCCACGACCGCCAGCGTGAAGAAGATCACGCTCATAAAAGTAAATAATTTTTTACGTTTCAAATCAGTCCTCCTCCATTGAATTCATTATCCGTTGGGTTATCCCACCGGCGCGGGGATCACGGATTGATTGCTTCAAAGCACTAATTCCCTGATTTAAGATTATTTTATACAAATTTGCGTGTTCAATGTCAATTCGATGTCTCGATCCCGGATTTCTTTCCGTCGAGAATTCTCCTTATATGACGATGTCGAAAGTGGCTCTAATTTTTCTTTTTCGGCGGTGCGAGGGGTTCGAGCTGATCATGCTCGATGACCGCCCGGTTCCACCATTCCGGAGTTCCCAGTCGTCCGGTTTTTCTGGTTTTGGAGTTATAGACGCCGAAATGGTTGTATTTGACTAGAAGCCGGTCGCCCAAATCCCACCAGGCGTCTATGACGCGGTTGGCGTAGTTGTTGGAAAAATCCGTGACGTATTCCACGGCCCGAGCCGGGTCCTGTTTGTAAAGCTCAAGGGCGATCTGGTCCGTCAGAGCGGTTTTTTCCAGACCTCCCGTTTCCCATTTTTCCCGGGCCTGCTCGACATCCTCGAGGGCGCGGTCGTAAGCGACCTGAGTATGGAAGTCGACGTAGTCGAAAGCCCATCGGGCGGAGCCGCGGTCGAAGATCCAGTGGTCGCCGAAAGTGTAAGATTCGGGAATCCGGGTCACGCCCGCGTAGAAAGGAATATAGCAGGATGTGTCCTGAGCGCCGAGCGCGATCCAGCAGATGCCGCCGATGGGATCCGGGAGCCAGTCACGGCACTGTGCGAGAGTGGTGTATTCCACGTTGGCGACGCTGATACAGCGGGGGCCGTTGTAGCGCGCGTCGTCGACCACGAATCCCTTGAAGTAGTTCGGATTGCCGTAGGGGCCGCCTTTCAAACCCTTGGCGGGATCGTATCGGCTGCCCTGGTATTTGTCCCGGGTCAGCGCCATAACGTCGGCGGCGGACAGCTTTTTATCCGGCTTCACGGAGAACGGGAAATCCATGTTGGGGAGATCCACGCTGAAATTCTTGGAGGGGGCGACCAGGTCGAAGAATCTCCAGACGCGCCCTCGACGGGCCTGGGTGCTGGCGGCGCTTCCCACGGAAGGAGAGTAGGCCCGCTTGAAACTGAAAGGTTCTCCGCTGTCTGGATCCCAGAGCTTCATGTCGATGGCGAGCTGTTTGACGTTTTTCGAATACATGAAAAAATCTTCATTGTCGAAATCGATTTCACCGATTCGGGACTCGTTGGGGCAGACGCTGACGTGGTCGTCCGGAACCCTTTGGGCGGCCCATACCGCTCCCGGCTTGCCGCTTTCGGGCGTCCACAGAGGGCCTACCGGCATGATCTCGAAGATCCAGGCTTCGTCAGGATCGATCACCGCCAGCATTTCGCCTGAATCATGAAAGCCGTACCCGTATTTTTCTCCCATGGAGCCCATGATCCGGATCGCTTCGCGGGCGGTTGTGCTGCGCTCCATCGCCAGCAGCGTCAGCATGGTGATATCCATTATCGCCGAGGGTGTCGTGTTCATCATCTTTCGCTGACAGCCGATGGTCGCTTCACCGAAAGCGACCTGGTTTTCATTCATGTAGCCGAAAACGGAATGCGTATACCCATATGTGTGCGGGACCTGGGGGATGTCCACTCCCGTATATCCCCGGTCGAGTTTTTCCCACTTCGCGCCTTCCTGCGGGTGCCATGTTTTGATCTGATGGATGTGATAGATTTTACGTTTGGCGCCGGGTTCGTGATCGGCGGGGGGGACATAATGCCAGGTAAAATCGCACATGCCGCAGTCGGCGGCGTGCGTGCACATCACCGATCCGTCCGCGGATGCGTTCTTGCCGACGATGATTGATGTGCAGCCCTCGGGAATATTATCGGCTTCGTATATCGGGCATTCCTGTCCGGCGAACGAGAGAACGAAAGCCGCCGCCGTAATGATGAGGATAAAACCCAGAATCAAAAGTTGTCGCTTATTTTTCAAACGGATTCTCCAAATTGGATTTCCCCCGGAAATCCGGCGTGATGTGCCGTTAGGCCGGAGCAGGGACCGGCGGGGGATGAGTTGAAGTGGTAGGAACAATTCCTCAAAAGGTCACCTGAAAAACTAAATTTATAAAACTGATGGGATTTTGTCAATCCATGTCTCGGACTCCGTGTGTTCGATCTTGGAAAAGTCCCCAAGACGGCTAGGGTGCGGTCATCCCGGCGGATTGAGTTGATTCGGTGAGATCATGAAGGAGTGGAAAGGATGATTTCGAGTTCGGCTCGTCTTTTTAATCCGAATAGCGGGATCCTGAATCGGGATTCGTATTGACCGGGGCTCGGTTCAACCGCGCGGGATTCCTTCGCGGGGGTCTCCGTCTCCTGTGCCGGGAGCGGAATATCCGGCGGTGCAGGCCTTCAAACGATTCTCCCTGCTGAGGCAGGCGTTTTTTCTCGATCAAATAGCTTATCCGGGAAGCGGGCGTGTAATGAGCGCGCCGTTTCCAGGATTGCTTCCACCTTCCGGTGCGGAGGGATTGGCTCAAATATCCGACCATGGTTAATAACTCGATGCTGTCGGCCAAAAATTTCTTGGGGATGACGGCCGCCGGGCTGTTTTTCCTCAAGAGGTTGTCAATGGCGTTGTGTATGTCTCCGTTCTTCCCGGGAAGATGAAGCTCTACCCAGGGCCAGTGAACCAGGGCATAGAGTTCAAGGGGGGAAAAGGACGCACCAGAGGAGCGGGCGTTTTCCATCACGTCCAGCAGCGCCGTCAACCTGGAGAAGAGAGGCGTATCCGATTCGTAGGTTTTTCCCGCGAGTCCGAGATAGGTTCTCAGAAGGTCGTATCTGCGAAAGGACTCAAATACGGGCCGTGTTTTCAGCGAAAGGTCCTTTTTCAGCTCTTCGAACAGGCGTGCCCCGGGGCATTCCGCCAGCAGGTGTCGGTGGGAGCCCACCGCGCGCTCGGAGCTTTGTTCGATACGAAATCCCAAACGGGCGCTGTGCCTGACCGCGCGGATAATGCGGACGGGATCCTCCGTGAAACGCTCCCCGGGATCGCCGATGACCCGGATGATTTTGTTGGTCAGGTCGTTAAGCCCCCCGACGTAGTCGATGATCGCTTCCGTGGCCAGATCGTAATAGAGCGCGCTGATCGAAATATCCCTGCGGAATGCATCCTGACGGGGGGTCCCATAGGAGTCTCTCCGGCGGGCGCCTATGTCCCCTTTCTCCTCCCGGTTGGCGTCCGGGGCGCGCCGGAAAGTCGCCACCTCGATGATCTTTCCGTCTTTGAAATGGACGTGGGCGAGGCGGAACCTCCTGCCGATGAGGTAGGTGTTGGCGAAGCGTTTCTTGATCTGGCCGGGCCGGGCGTCGGTGACGATATCGAAATCCTTCGGGGGGATTCTCTGCATGAGATTTTGGACCGCCGCGCCGGTCAGGTAAGCGATGAACCCGAATTTATTGAGGCGATGCCCGATCTTGATGGCGTCGGGATCGATATCCCTTCTTGAGATTCGGTGCCGGGCTTTGCCCCAAACGACGGGTTTGACCGTGCGGCTGCTGGGGAAACGATTTTGATCCGGTTTGCGTTTGGCGTCCAATCTAAAGCGTCCTGCAGGGATTATCCGTATGGCTTATCCGTTCCGGTGTATTCCGACGAAAGGCATCGGCACACCGTACAACTGCCGAAGTTCTTTTTCTTTAGTGTTTTCGTGGGCGAACCGTTGAGCGAACTTTTGATAAACATTCTTCCTTGACTTTACCACACGAAAATCGGACAGGTCAAATTTCCCGGGGTGGAGGGAGCTGGATCAGGTGAAAGCCCGTCCTCCCGGAGCCGCATGTCGCGCCCCTCGCGGGCGCGTGGATTGAAACAGCCCGAAGCTCTCGCTCTATCTCACGGGCTCTATGTCGCGCCCCTCGCGGGCGCGTGGATTGAAACCATTCGCGCCGTGTCGAGGTCGAGGAGTAACCGCCGTCGCGCCCCTCGCGGGCGCGTGGATTGAAACCGGGTATGCCTGTCGATTTCAGATCGCCTAAACAAGTCGCGCCCCTCGCGGGCGCGTGGATTGAAACTTCCCCACATCAAGGCGCTGAACCTCGGCGGGAAAGTCGCGCCCCTCGCGGGCGCGTGGATTGAAACCGGCTGATGATCGGAGAGAAAAGGCCGAGCAGCCGCGTCGCGCCCCTCGCGGGCGCGTGGATTGAAACAGTGTTACCGTTGTTTAAGCGGAAACACCCGGATGAGTCGCGCCCCTCGCGGGCGCGTGGATTGAAACTCAAGCTCCGGCATAAGTGGCACAACTCCCCCTTGGTCGCGCCCCTCGCGGGCGCGTGGATTGAAACCATCGGGCGTTCAATCACAATGCCGAAATCAGACAGGTCGCGCCCCTCGCGGGCGCGTGGATTGAAACAAAACC
>Ga0180432_10001979_pt1 | contig 31356 bp, 33 predicted proteins | sample SS_ome_10_FD_132414 | JGI IMG/M metagenome (GOLD analysis project Ga0180432, IMG submission 132414) | Hypersaline lake sediment archaeal communities from the Salton Sea, California, USA - SS_1_MS_2 metaG | ecosystem: Environmental > Aquatic > Non-marine Saline and Alkaline > Hypersaline >...
GAAACTGTGGGTGCCATGCCCACGCTTGCCGTGGGCATGTTTTGCAACGCCCCCAAACATGCCCACGACAAGCGTGGGCATGGCACCCGACAACCCACAATCTCAGTTGTCACAAGGTACTAGTGTATTCTACCGGCCGGACGACGGCAAGCTCTTATCGACTTTTTCCTTGTTGATGGAGGAAGCTCGATGCAAAACGGCGACGGTCGCACCAGTGATCAGAAACACCAGGGCGACATCGAGGAGGGTGTAAGACGCTCGCGTCATCGTGTCGAGGCCCGGTATCCTGAATAACATCAAGGAGCCTGCCAGGCAGGCCAGCCCCAGTGCCAGGACCAGCCAAATCGAGAGTGCAACTCGCAACGGCGAACGGCCTTCGTTGCCCGGCATGGTGACCTTGATCTCCCATATCAACGCCGCGAGCCCCACCCCTATTGCGAACACGACGACAAGAAAATGGTTGCTGTCCAGCCAGAATCGGGTTGGGAGCAAGTATTCCACCAGCTCCCGCCGCCCGATGATGAGGTATAGGGCACTGCCGCCGAGGCAGAAGGCCACAATCCCGGGAGCGAGACGCAGCAGCCGCGGCACCGGACGCGGCTGAAGCACCCAGCGGAGTGCCGTTCCGCCGGCCAACGCCATTCCCGCCAGGACCAAGACGACCATCATCCCGTAGATGACCGGCTTCAAATAGGCCTCCCGCCAGGCCCCGACGACGGCGCCGGCGCCGGTCAGCCCCAAGAGATGATACTGCGGCTCGATTACGGGGTTTGCGTTCTCGTCAAAGGGATACTTGACAACGCCGGCGAAGAAGAAATCGGCGTTTGGGTGATGACAGTCCGTACAACCATTTGTCCCCAGCGCGCTTCGTGCAGGGTAGACGTCATGGTTGTACTTGTGGACATTCGCGTAAGGAGACGCTTCCCACGAGTGTTTGTCCAAAAGTTTATAGTCCGTGCCCGATCGGTACACGCGATCGTTCATCACCCAGACCGCGCGTTTGCCCTCCATCGGATACCCGACGTCCCGGAGCATCGTGCCGACCGAATGGATGATCGCGTCGATTTCGGCCGCTCGATTGACTTCGGGCACGCCGTCTCCGTTATCATCCACAATCTCTGCCAGCGCCGGATACTTCTCCGGGTCGGACTGATGTTCCTTCCACATTTTGTAGATGCTGCCCATCTTCGGCTGCATGAGCCCCGGTTTTCCTTCCTCTTCGATTGCGGGCCATGTATTGTGAATCCGGTTGACCGGGTAGATCATCCCCCTGTAACGCACGAGAACCGGCCGGAACGGGTCGGTGGGCTTGTCGTCGTAGCCCATCATCTCCAGATCGCCGTAATGGTTCCAATACTCCGCATCGGGGCCGTAGAAGGTCCAGAGATGCTTTCCCTTGGTCGGAATCTTTGCGCCCGGGTTGAAGACGTCGCTTGCCACGACCTGGGCCGATTTCACCGTCCGTTGAGGAATGTGACACGTCTGGCAGGCGATCTTTTCCAGGTGCAGCGGCGGAAGCCAACGGTGTTTGGCAATCGGGGCGCCAAGATACCCGCTGCTGTGGCAGTCGGCGCAACTGCGGCACGTGTTATTCAAGTCGTCGCGAACGTGCCCGCCGGGGTCGTCGCCCTTGCCGATCTGATGTTCTTCGTGTCCACAGATGCGAGGGTCCGTGGCGGAACTTCCTGCCGGATGGCAGTCGACGCACTTCAATCCGGCCCTGAGGTGAACGTCTGTGCGATTGCGGAAATTAGCGCCGCGTTTTTTCCACCCGGGTTTTGCATGGCACGCCAGGCACGTCTGATTTCGGGGTTCGCGTACGATGTGCGGAGAAACCGTTCCGTCGGGATTGAATTTATGCTTGTGATAAACAACCTTGGGCGGGTCGCCGCTCTTGACGGAACCGTTCACACCCGCAAATCCTGCCGCAGCCACAGGCGCCCAGCGGAAGTTCAAGGCGGACAGTTGCTTCTTGCGTTGGGAAAAGTCGTACTCGGGCAGGTGACAGAGGAGACAATCGGCCTCCAGCACGCCTGTTTCACTCCAACGGGCCTGATAGTAGTCGCCGTCGAAATCATTGTCCGCGACCGGTGAAAAGCTGCTCTCAGGATCGCTCATCCAGCGGTCGTACCGTTTTCCCTCGCGGTCGAACTCGGCGGGTCCGCCGCCCGGATGGCAACCGCCACACCCGCTGGTGATGAAGCTGAAAGAGGTCATGTCCATCTCGCTCGGCGAGCTGTTGTTTTTGGGCGAGAGGTAGCGGTAGAGAGGCGCCGGCGAGCACCATGTGCCGCCGTAGTTCCCCGGCGTTGAGGCCCACCTGCAACGCCCGGCCTGATCCGCAGTCGGCTCTTCGCCGCTTCCCTGAGTAAAGTGGTATCCCTTGGTGATCTTATCGTAGTCGTGGCACCGCCCGCAGGTCTGCCGGGGCGAGTACGGCTTATCAGCGTTGCCGCCGCTTATCGGGTCGATGACCTTCCCGTCCTCGTCTCGCAGATGGAATGGTGGACACACTCCTTGCGGCGAGGGGCGTCTTTGGGTTGCAGAGAGAGCGTGATGGGAGGCTGCCTTCGTCGTTTGGGTTGCTGTTGTCGCCGACATCCCGGAAATCAACAGAACGGCGGCTCCCATGGGAACGAACGCCTTGCGGAGAAGGCGACTGATCTCTGCGCTATTCATGACCCTTGTAATCCTTACTTGTTTCCTACTGGTCCTGGTTGTGATTGGCCGCATGGCGCCTTGGCTAAATCGGCAAGTCCTGTGCCAAAAAAAACGATGTATGATTATCTAAGTTCTAAGCCTGCTCAAGAAAGCAGCTTTTGCTGATCTTCGGCGTTGCACTTCATAACAGACTCGACGCAATCAAAGAATCGAGGCACACACTTCAGCCGCAATCGGTAGTAAACCATGGAGCCGCGTTTCTCATCCTGCACGATGCCCGCTCCTTTGAGGACCGCCAGATGCCTGGACACCGTGGACATGTCGACGCCGACCATCTCGGTGAGTTCGCAGACACACTTCTCACCTCCCCTGGCCAGTTCGTCCACGATGAACAGACGGGTGGGATGGGCCATGGCCTTGAAGATCTTGGCCCGGGCCTCGTAGCGTGCGTGAGTCTTGGTATCCATTTTGTGTCCTGGCATGTACGACGTGGCGGGAGTAGTCATGGTAACAGACAACAGTATACTTGCCCATTCGTGATTGCGAAAGGGGGCCTTGGTTCTGCATATCGGCCTTGCTCCGAGTAAGCTGCCGGATGAATCACGCGAAATATGCCTCCATCTTGTCGAATGCCTTGTTGATCTCTTCTTCGGGGACGCAAAACGACATTCTCAGGTGCCCCTGGCCCGTGGGCCCGAATGCTATCCCGGGCGTGGTGGAGACGCCGCCTTCCTTCAACAGTCTTTTGCAGAAAGCGGTTGAGTCCTTGCCTTCCTCCAGGAGGATCCTGGGAAACATCAGATAGGAGCCGTTCGGTTTTTCGTAGGCAAAAATCGAACGGAGACGCTCAAGGCGCTCACACATGACGTTGCGGGCAGACAGGTAGTGTTCCCGGAATTCCGCAACGCAATCCTGCGACCCTTTCAAAGCGGCAAGTGCCGCATATTGCGAGACCGCCGGGGCACAAATCGCCAGTGGTATGTGTGCCTTGTTGATCTGGGGGATCACCTCTTCATCGGCGTGCAAATACCCGATCCGCCAACCCGTCATTGCATAGGTCTTGGTAAACGTATAGCAGCTTATCACGTTCCGCCTCATTTCCGGAATGGAGGCGATGCTGAAATGCTCGTGGCCGTCGTAAGTGAAATACTCGTAGGCTTCGTCGGTGATCACCATCAGGTTGCCTTCCAGGGCAATCCGGGCCACTTGCCGAAGCTGCTCTTCGGACCAGACGGTGCCGGTGGGATTGTTCGGGGAACAAAACAGGATCGCTTTCGTCCGGGGAGTTATCGCATTCTTAATGCCCTGAATGTCGAGAGCGAATCCTTCTTCTTCGATTGTGGGGACAAACACCGGCTTGCCCGAAGCTATGACCACCTGGCGGACGTGCGTTGAATAGGTCGGCGAGGGCAGGATAACCTCGTCACCCGGGTCAACCACGGCCATTACGGCAGCCGCCAATCCTTCAATGGCTCCGACGGTGACCATGATTTGGGAGAGATCGGCATCGACGTGGTTGTCCCGCTCGAGCTTTTTGACGATTTCTTCCCGCAGTTCCGGCAGACCAAGGTTTTCGCTGTATCCTCCGACCAGCCCTTTCCTTATGGCGGCGATTGCGCCGTCCTTGATGTGGTCGGGAGTATCGGCAGTCGGCTTTGCCCAGGACAGAAACGCCACGTCGTCCACCTCCTTCGACAGCCTTGTCATCTCATGGATGGCGGATTTGGATATTCGACCGACCCTGTTTGAAATCCTCGGGCTGTCTGTCATTTCTCGCGCTCCGTCCGAATGATGTTTCTGTTCACGCGTGTCTCGGCATCCAACTCTCGGGAACCTGAACCGCCACCACTTCTCCCCGAACACACACTTCGCCATCCGCCGACACGGTAGCCGTCACCACAACCTTGCGGCCCTTGATCTCCTTCACTTTTCCACGGATCTCCAGGGGTGCGCCCAGGGGTGTGGGACGGACGTAGTCCACGTGCAACGACGCTGTCAGAAAACGGATGGGCGGCTGCGTATCCATCGCCCGGCCCTCCGCCCGATAGGCCGCCGCGGCCGCCGTCCCCGTCCCATGGCAGTCGACAATAGAGGCAAGCAGGCCGCCATAGACATAGCCCGGAACCGCCATGTGATAGGGCTTGGGTTGAAAAGTGGCAACGGTTTCCTCGCCGTCCCAATAGCTTTTCACTTTCAAACCGTGTTCGTTCAGCCGGCCGCAACCGTAGCAATGGCTCAGCTCGTCCGGGTAGTAGTCCTGAAAGGCTCTCTGATCCATATATGTGTGCCTCGTCGTCGGGAAAGGTCAGTGCGGGCTGCTGAGGACAGCCGACGGACCCGCACGGAATTCAGGTCAACTTCTCGAACGGCCACATGACAACCCCGCCGTCCATCACGCGGACCTTCTCGAATCCGGCCGCCTTGAGGATCAAAGCGGCCTCGTAACCCCGCAACGAGATCTTGCAGAAGGCGATGATTTCCTTGTCTTTGGGTAGCTCATCCAGTCGACCGCGGAGAGTCCCCAGCGGGATCAAGATGGAGCCGGGTAGTCGCACCTCCTCGTATTCGGCCGGGCCCCGAACGTCGAGAAAAATAAAATCGGTCTTTTTCTCGATCATTTGATGGACTTCCCTTGCGGAGACCCCGTCCATCCGCCCGTCAATCTTGTTTCTGGCGATATTGGCGGCGGTGATGATGTTGTCCATGGCCGGGGCATAGGGCGGGGCATAGCAGAGGTCGGCATTGGCGAGCTGATCCACGGTCATGCCGCCGGTAATCGCCATGGCGGCCACGTCGATCCGTTTGTCGCCCGCCCCCGGCCCGGTTGCCTGGGCCCCGAGAAGCCGCCGCGATTTCTTGTCCGCCACAAGCTTCAGCAGCAACGGCTTTGCGGTCGGCATGAAGTGGGCCCGGTCGGGCGCCGGGGCCATCACGGTCACGACCTCGTAGTCCAGCTCACCGGCGGCTGCTTCACTCAACCCCGTCTTGCCGACGCAATAATCGAAGACCTTGCAGATCGTGCTGCCGAGAACGCCCGGGAAGGTGTCCTCTACGCCGCAGAGATTATTCGCGGCGACGCGCCCCTGCTTGTTCGCCGTCGAACCCAGGGGGATGTAGGCGGGTTTGCCGGTGATCAGATGCTCGCACTCGACGCAATCCCCGGCCGCGTAGACGTCCGGGTCGGAGGTACACATGCGATGGTCGACCTTGATGGCGCCGGTCGTCCCGATTTCCAGGCCGGCATCCCGAGCGAGCTTGACGTTTGGACGGACACCGATTGCCAGGACCACCATGTCGGCGGGCAGCTTACCCCGGTCGGTGACCGCTTGTTCCACCTTTCCGCTGCCCTCAAAGGATTCCACTTTCGTGCCGGTGAGCACCTTCACGCCGTGCGACTCCATGTGCTGCTCGACGAGTTTCGCAATGTCCCAATCGAGAAAACCGAGGATTTGCGGAAGCATCTCGACGACCGTGACGCGGCAACCTTTCTCGACAAGAGCTTCAGTGGCTTCCACTCCGATCAGTCCGCCGCCGACAATGACTACGTCCCGCGCCTTGTCTTGGGCCAGGAGCTTTTTGATTCCTTCCGCGTCGTGGACGCCGTGCAGAGCAAAGATGTTTTCCAGCTTGATGTTCGGAAGCGGGGGGACCACCGGAGTGCCGCCCGTGGCCAGCACCAGCTTGTCGTAGTCCAACCAGGATTCCCCGCCGTCTTTTGCGCGTACTTGCACGCGTTTGCCGGCCCGGTCAACCTTCGTAGCCTCGGTTTGGCTCATGACTCGGACGTGCTTGACATTTTGGAAAAACACGGGGTCGCGGACCACGCCCACCGGCGTACACATGAGTTCGGCCTGCTCCTTCACGACGCCGGAAACGTAGTACGGCAGCCCGCACCCGGCATAAGACAGGAATTCGTCTTTTTCGATCATGGTGACTTCCGCATCCGGCATCAGGCGGATCACCTTGGAAGCCACTTTCGGCCCGGCGGCCACGCCGCCGATAATGACGACTTTCGCGGGATTGGACATTCTCATACCTCCTTGGCTTATGACAACGCATGAATTGGTGTTTGTAGGTTAAGGATGAATCCGATTTCGTTCATGCTACCGAGTTCGGGAAACACGGTCAACGCCGGCCGCTACCCCATTTGGAGATTCGGGCGGAGACACTTTACGCGTATTCGGGGATGGACTGCCGAACGCACAGCGATAGGCAATCGCATTACTGGGACAGACGTTCAGGCAACGGGCGCAACTGTAGCAATCCGCCCCGAACAGCCCGCCTTTCACTTTGCTCTTTGCAGCCCCCAGTGGACACGCTTGCACGCATGCTCCACAGTCGGTACACAGGTCCCGGTCGATGCGCACGCGCACCAGGCTGAGCCTCTCTGCGAGCCAGGAGATGAATCCGAACGGGCATACGAACTGGCAGAACGGGCGGTACATCGCCAGCGACGTCGCCAACGCCACTACGACCGTAATCAGGATCGACGGAGTCTCGAAGTCGAGGTTGAACAGGTTGAAGGGATTCACAAAGTGGTAGATAACGAAACCTTTCTTCCCGCCGACAATCCCGAACAAGAACAGCAGCATTAACAGGAAAAGACTGCCCCGGACCAGATTCGATACGAGGAAAGGCACCTTCCGGCGCTTGATGCGTTTGAGAATCGGCAGGCTAAAGAGCAATTCCTGCAGGGCGCCGAACGGGCAGGCCCAACCGCAAACTAGCTTGTTTCCGACGATAGCCAGACCAATGAAGAATAGGAACAAGACCAGCTTGCCCCAGACGGAAGGGTAGAGCCCTACCATCGACTTGAAGACCTTAACGGCCCCCTCCATTGGGTTCGGCGACTTGCCGAGAACGAAGCCGCAGACGATCACGGCGACCAATAGCGTGAAGACGTACGGGGCACGCGGATACCAGGTCTTGCGTTCGGAGACGGGAGCCCCGTCCGGACGTCCCAGGCGGACGAGGAAAACCAGTCCCCACAGCACAATCGCTGCGAAGACGTAGTATTTCAGCCGGCTGGGCCGGTGAGAGAGGAGATGGCCGGCCGCGTGATCGAGTTCATCTTGCCCGACGCCGAGCTTCCGAAGCGGTTTTGCTTTCGGTGCGTCCACCGGCAAGCCGAGTTCGCGTGCCAGGGCCTTACCCGTGGCGCCCAGTTTCGGCGCGATGTCCCGGATGCTCATCTCCACCGTCAGCGAGGAAACGGAGACCGCCTCATGCTCGGGCTCCGATATCCACCCGAAGGCGACGATACCGACGGCAACCGTCAGTGTTCCGATCAGCCAACGGTACTGAGTCTTCGACAGTTGAACGAAATACGACACGACGGTTCCTTCACAGTTGCTGTCCACGGCGGTTCTGGGGCGCCGCAATCGCAGCCCATACCCGACGGCTCAACGCCGTCCCCAACCACGTCCTCCGCCACGTCCTCCGCCATGTCCTCCGCCACGTCCCCAACCACGTCCCCGCCCGGAGCCGTATTGAGGCCCGCCGCGCGAAGCGCCGCTGCCACCGGCCCAGAAGGGGCGAAGGCCCTCGTCGCGCAGCCGAATCGTGGTTCCATCGAGCGTCAACAATTGGGCAACGTAGTGGTTGTCCGGCATCTTGTTGGTGCGGAAAGCGTGAACGGTCACCTTCTTTCCAACGGTCAATTGCTCGACGATGTAGTCCACGGCGGCCGCCGGGCCGAGGTGAATGTTCAGCTTCTTTCCTTTGGGCGTCTCCAGCAGGAAGTGGGACCCGACGTCGGCTGGTCCCGTGGTGTTTTTGCAGGGCCCGGTCTCCGTCGCCAGCACCTTCCCTGAAAGCAATACTACTTCCGGCTTGACGGCCTGCCGTCCTACGCCGGATAGTTCGCCCATGCCCTTCTGAGCATGAGCAGGGGGCGCAAGAGCACCCCATGACAGTGCCAGGATCGCTGTAAGGGCCGTTGTGACTTTCATGACTTTCGTCCTCCAATGTTTGGTACGTTTAGTGAACGTCGTTCGCCTCGTCTTAAACGGTGAATACTGACCCGACCGGGCACTCAAAGCACTTACCGGGCAACTGGGACCAAAGACAGGTGGCGGCGCCCATTCCCGTACAATGAGCCGGGCCGACCCGCTGCACCCCGTATCGCTTCAGTGCCGCGACCGTCGCTTCCAACCGCCGCGCTGTCGCACGTACCAGGTGCATGCCGCCGAGCACTGCGTAAACCCGGTCCCGGTCCGTCAGCTCGGCAACGTAATCCAGCGTGTTGACCACACCGGCATGGGCACAGCCGAGAACCACGATGGTCCCGGCAGGCGTCTCGACGTACAATGCCTGATCGTCCGGCAGCGGGTCCGGCTCGGTACACGACCGGCCGAGATAGAAAGGGCCGCCGGTATCCTCGAAATCGTTCCGCCGCGGGATTTCGCCCGTCACATGAACCCCTGCCGTCAATTCCGTCGGTTCACGTGTCCATATCAGGCTCTGCGTTCGCCGGCGCAAAGCCTGCTCGTCAAGACCGGTTCCAATGCTGCGGTGCGGAGGCGTATTTTCCCGATGGTACTTCTCTTTCAGTGCGGCCGGGTGCAGATATAAGTCCACATGGCCATTCGATTTCAGCACGTTTTCCAGACCACCTGTGTGATCGAAGTGGCCGTGACTGATCACGAGCATCTCGGCGTCATCCAGCGGGATTTCGAGGTGTTCGGCATTATGGCGAAGCACCCCGCCCTGGCCGGTGTCGAACAGAATGCGGCGCCCGTCGGCCTCAATCCACAATGCCAGCCCGTGTTCGGCCAGCAGATCGGCCCGGCGCACCGTGTTTTCAGCCAACACCGTTATTCGAAGATCATCAATCACGGTCACCTCGACCTTGTGCGGCATGGTAGTGCAGCCGCCCTTCAGTTCGTGTTTGCAAAAGCAGCCCTTCGGCGCTGAGGTGTTCAACATACTTGACGACTTCATTGCGGTGCATGCCCAGCCCGCTGGCAATGTCGTCCATTGAACAGGGGCGCCTTCGCAGTAGATTCAGGACGTCTTCTCGACTAGCAGCGAATCCGGCCTGTCCGTGAACGTCCTGAAAGTCGGCGATTACTTCGGCAGGTGGATTGAACATTTTTGCCAGTTCGGTCAGGCGTTCGCGTGAGATGCCGATTGCGAAGCTCTCGGCCGGCGGGCGCGTCACGGTGTTCAATTGGACACGATCCGGTCCGATGAGCTTTGCACATTCGGCTAGCTTGGCAGACTCGGCCTTGATTGCCGTGTAGGCACCCAGCACGAATACCTCGAGCCAATAGTCGCCCCGGAACTCGCGGCGGAAGTCCGCCAGCCCGGCCAACATCCTCTCAAAAGAGACGTCCTTGTGGGGACGGTTCACGAGGCGGAACATTTCTTTGTCGCCGGCGTCGAGCGAGGGAACGATAAGATCGGCATTCATTAACTGCTTGCGGACCTCTTCCTGCCACAACAAGGATCCGTTGGTTAGCACTGCCACGGGCACGCCCGTCATCGCTTTGATCCGGTCGATGAGTTCGCCGCACCGCGAGTAAAGGGTGGGTTCGCCCGACCCGGATAGAGTGATGTAATCCGGACGTGCTGAGAGCCTGTCCTTCAATTCGAGAACAACGTCGTCCAGCGGCGCCCACTCTTTTCGCTCCGTGGTCTTGCAAGTGGTGTTGCCAAGTTGGCAGTAGATGCAGTCGTAGCTGCACGTTTTCAGCGGTACAAGGTCCACGCCGAGCGAGCGTCCGAGCCGGCGCGAGGGCACCGGGCCAAATATGTAGCTGGTCATGGCGGCTCCCGGTCTTCATCGTCTTCGAGAGCCGATGGTGCATCTGCATTATCGGCGCTGCGGGTGCTGAACTCGTCTAAGAGGATTTGCGCAGTCCATTTTGCCGCGAGTCCGACCACTTCCGGACAGTCTCGCTCCGCCTTTTCGCGCACGTCCTTGCACAACACGCTCCCGTAATGCTCTTCATACTGCTTGTAGAGCTTGCGGATCAGCTTGTGCGACTGTTTCGTCGAGCCTTCGAACTTGGCGTTCCTTCGTCTACCGCACAGATAGCCGATAGCCATTCCCGCGCCGGTAAACGAACCGCAGTTTTGGAGCCCGGTCGGTGTGGCCCCGCCGTCCAGAGAACTGGCTCCCCGGAACAGCCCTTTGTCTGCCGCCAGGAATGGAATGGCGTCCTGAAGGGCCGCCAGAGTGCATTGCGAGCATCCGCCATAATTTTTTTCGTACTGGTGGCCGAGCCGGTATGCCTCCTCGATGATTTCCTGCTCGCGGCCGGCAACGTCGAATCGTTGTCCCTGCCGGCCGGGAGTATTACTTTCGGCACACCGGATTTGCCTACAGAGGCCGGTTATGAGGCCCAGTCCGACTCCCGCCGTCGTTAGCCGCACGATTTCGCGCCGTGTCGGCCGTTTTTGGCGGCCGTCAACCGGCGTGTCGTCAATGGCACACAATATGTTCATTTTCTCACCTTGAACCCGCATGACTGGTTTTCTCGCCTCTGCCTGCATCCTGCCTGAGAATTGGCTTGTTCCACAAACTTTCCCGTGGCCCTTGCCTTGACCTGTTGATTCTGAATGAGTTCTGCCTTCAACAAGTGGTAAGGCGGAGAGGACATCTCAATCCAAGCACGTACAAGCGAACCTTGATCGGTAGCCACCGGATGGCAAAATCGCACTTTTAATTCACCCGTGACTCCCGAGCGTCCATGCGCGAACAGGCAGTTGGTCATGGCGCCGTCCAGCAGCGACGTGATCACGCCTCCGTGCAACATGCCGGGAAAACCTTCGTAAATGGCGTCGCAATTGAAATGTGTTTGCACGCTGCCGTCATCCAACATGGGAAACTCAAGACGCAATCCAGATTCATTTCCAGGGCCACACACGACACAATTCGGGTGGGCTTCCTTGTGGAGGTCGGATGAAGCGTCCAATGTGGTTTCAGTCGTCATGGAGACAGCCCCGGCAGTCAATTCTCCGTTGAGATAGCCCCGAACGATTTGTGCACGTGTCTTCGGCAGCATGTTCATCACCACGCCAATCCTCTCTTGCTTGAAAAACTTTTCGGCCAGCAGCGTTTTGTCAACATTTTGTTACCTTCCCGAGTTGAGATTGCCAGCGAGAATCAAACCGACAACGCCGGCAAACGCCTTGGCTGCCGGCGGTTGAGGGCCGTCGCGCACGAGCGGTATCCCGTCATCTCCGCAGATAACGACCTCGGTGTCGATTGGAATCTGCCCCAGGAAGGGAACGTCCATCTCCCGGGCCAACGCCATGCCGCCCCCGCGCTTGAACAGGTCTATCTTCTCCCCGCATTTCGGGCAGACAAAACCGCTCATGTTTTCCAGGACACCGATAACAGGCAGCGACAGGGCATTGCAGAAAGAAACACAGCGGCGTACATCCGAGATGGCTACTTCTTGCGGCGTGGTGACGATCACCGCGCCCGACGGAGTGCCGACAAGCTGGGCTATCGAGAGCGGCTCGTCGCCGGTTCCGGGCGGGGAATCGACCACGAGATAATCGAGTTGCCCCCAAGTGACGTCCTTGAGGAACTGGCGGATGAGATGGTATTTCCTGGGCCCCCGCCAGATCACGGGATCTTTGCCGTTGGCAAGCAAGAAACCGATGGACATCACGCCCAGGTTGTCGCTCACCTTGACAGGTATGATTTCTTCGTTGGTGATTTGCACGCCGCGGTCTTCGAGCCCCATCAGCTTCGGTATGCTTGGTCCGTGGACGTCGATATCCAGGAGCCCCACGCGTTTCCCCGCCCGGGCCAGGGATATTGCCAGGTTTGCGGCGACGGTGCTCTTCCCCACGCCGCCTTTGCCCGAAAGAACGAGTAGCTTGTACCCGATCTCCGACATGCGGCCCTGGAGCGCCTGCTCTTCGAGTTGACGCTGTGCTTCGTCGACCATCGGTGTGTTCTTGGTGGATTGCGGCATGATATCGATCCTCGATTGAATTGGCTCCTGTCACGGGGTTGCGAGCGGGCCGAGCTTACCCAGCCTGTTCGACACCTCCAACCAGACCTTTTGGGTGTCGGTTGCGGCCCCGGTCTCGGTATATTCGACCAGGGCCTGTTTCTGAATCTGTGCCTTCGTCACGGCCGGGTCGTATCGGATTCTGCCGATTCCTTCGACACCGATCCGCCGGGCCTCGTTTTCAATCTCCGTCGCCAGTTCCGCGTTCAGGTCCCATTTGTTGACACATACGAGCGTCTGGATGCCAAAGTGCTTCGTCAGTTGCGCCACGCGGCCTAAGTCGTGCAGGCCGCTGAGCGTCGGTTCCGTTACTACCAGGACCAGATCCGCGCCGGTAATCGAGGCGATGACCGGACACCCGATCCCGGGCGACCCGTCGATAACCACCAGGTCGAGCTTCCGCCCGGTGGCAAGCTTCTTTGCCTCGGTGCGGACGAGACTCACCAGCTTGCCGGAATTCTCCTCGGCAATTCCCAGCCTGGCGTGGACCATGGGTCCGAATCGCGTGTCGGAGATGAACCACTGGCCGTTTTCGGCGGGCGCAAATTCGATGGCGTCCTCGGCGCAGAACCAGGCGCATACTCCACAGCCCTCACAGCCGATCGGATCGACCCGGAACGTCTTCGGCGCCCGGCCGTTACCCGGCCCGTCGTAGAAGATGGCGTCGTACCGGCATATCTCCTCGCACTTGCCGCAGGCGGTGCAACGCTCCGGAATGATCCTTGCCTGCGAACCGCCGGAGAACCCGCTTTGCTTGACGATCTTCGGCTCGAGAACCAGGTGCAAATCGGCCGCGTCGACGTCGCAGTCGGCCAGCACCGCACTTTCCGCCAGCGCGGCAAACGAGGCAACCAGGGACGTCTTTCCCGTTCCGCCTTTGCCGCTGATGACCACAAGCTCTTTCATCCGGCTCGGGCTCCCTCCATAACAGTCTCCAATAGCCCCGCAAACATCGCCCGGTATTCCGGCAGCGCGTCGCAGGCCATCACGCCCCGCGAATAGGCTTCGGCCAGTTTTCGGTCGTCGGGGATCTCTTGAAGAATGGGAATGCGTTGCTTCGCGCAATACGAATAGACTTCCCTCTCGCCGATGTCCGCCCGGTTGATCACCACGCCGAACGGCAGCTTCAACACCCGGACCATCTCCACGGCGAGCTTTAAGTCGTGGAATCCGAACGGGGTCGGCTCGGTCACGAGAATAACGAAATCCGCTCTCCGCACGGATTCGATCACAGGGCAGGACGTCCCCGGCGGGGCGTCGACGATCGTAAGGTCCGCCTGAAAGCCGGTCGATTTGACCGCCCGGATCACGGGAGGGCTCATCGCCTCGCCGATCTTCAACAACCCCTGGGCGAACCGGATTGCCCCGGCCCGCCCCGTCTCCAAAACGCCGATCTCCCGAGACACCTCGGTAATCGCATCCGTCGGACAAACCAACGAGCAGCCGCCGCAACCATGGCACAACTCGGGGTATACCAGCACCTTCTTCCCCACGCGGACGATCGCGCTGTACTGGCAAATCTCGCCGCACTCGCCGCAGAGGGTACACTTCTCGGCGTCGACTTGGGGGACCAGGTTTCCGACGGGTTTCCGGTCGGTGATTTCCGGTTTCAAGAAGATGTGCCCGTTGGGCTCTTCCACGTCGCAGTCGAGGTAGGCGACCTTCCGGCCGTTTTGCGAAGCGACCGTGGCGAGGTTGGTCGCAACCGTCGTCTTGCCGGTGCCGCCTTTGCCGCTGGCTATGGCAATCTGCATGGGGCTCAGCCTTTGTTTTCCAATTGGCGTATTCGCTCCTGGATCTGCTGCACCTGTTGCAGCATGACCTCGGTCTGTTGCCGGAGGGCGGCCAGTTCCTCTTCCTTGCTGGCGGCTTGAGATGGAGGGATGTCCGGCGCACTACCCGGCCCGGGGCCACTCGCCGCCCCCATCCCCATTCCCCTACCCATGCCGCCTCCGCGCCCCATTCCGCGACCCATACCGCCACCGCGTCCCATACCGCCTCCCATTCCTTTTCCCATACCCATTCCGCCACCCATTCCCATTCCGCCACCTGCCGGCGGCGGTTGCTGACCTGCCGGCGTCTGGCCTTGGGCAGGCGAACCGGTCGTGCCGAAATGGCTTGCAACGTTCGGTGCATCGGTTGCCTTGAATTGGTTTGCCTTGAATTGCTCCACCACCTCGCGTATCGCTCCGGAACATCCAACGATCACCTCGATCCCGGCTGCCGCAAGGGTCTGATAGGCATTGGGACCGCAGTTGCCCGTAAGCACGCACTGAACGCCTTTCTCGGCCATCAGTTGTGAAGATTGAATACCGGCGCCCCCGCCGAGCATCACGTTCGGGTTTTCGATGGCCTCGAAGTCGAGGGTTTCCGTTTCGACGACCAGAAAGCAGGGGCACCGGCCGAAGCGGGGATCGACGGCCGCATCCAACGAGGGTTGTTGCGCAGTAACAGCGATTTTCATTTTCTTGCTTCCGTAGTTTTTCGGAAAGTGCCGCGTTCAGTAAAACCGGCAGGACACCGTGATTTGCCGCGATACCCCGCCCACCGTGCGGTGGTCTTGCGTTGTCCGCGCTCTGGCGAACGCAGCTACCATTGCCGCTATTTTTGGGGCTGTGCCTGAAGTTCTTCAATACGTTTCTTGATGTCCTCCAGGGCGCCGGCGAAGTATTCCGCCTGGCGTTTCAGCACGTCGAGTTCCTGCTCTGCGCCCGTGGCGGGCGGGGCAAATGGCGTGGCATGTGGAGTTCCGTAACCCCAGCCCGCCCCGAAGGCTGGCTGGCCCAATGCGGCCCGCTGCCAACCGGTCAGGCCGGTGGCATAGAACCAATTGCGTCGTCCTCGGCCGCCTCCGCGGCCCCGGCCCCAAAAGCCGCCAGCAACGGGATTCATAAAACCCGGCGCCTGATACCCTGCGCAGTAACCTGCTGCGCGTCCTGTCATGGGGCCCATTCCCATCGGGCCCGTTCCATCTCCACCTGGCATAGTTGCGTTCCTTTCTTGAAAGAAGTTTGTTGCTTTCCTTTTTTCACACTTCGGGTTGCACGATAGTGCCACCCGGATTTACCACCATCGCCCCCGGCCCCTTCCGCGGCCGAATCCCCTGCCGAACCCTCGGCCGAATCCTGGGCCGAATGGTCGAAATGCCGCTTGATAGCCAAGAGGCATCCCAACTACACCATAGGGGGCCGGAGGATAGGCTGCAGGAACCCCCCCATAACCTCCTCCAGCCCAAACCGCGGGACCGGCAGCAGGATTCATGAACCCCGGCACCGGATACCCTGCGCAGTAACCTGCTGCGCGCCCTGTCATGGGTCCCATTCCCGCGGGACCTGTTCTGTCTCCACTTGGCATTGTGAAGCTCCTTTCTTTCTTCAAAATCTTGGTCAAAAAGCCTACTGATTTTGTCCACGGCCTTGCCCTTGGCCCGAACTGCGGCCTTGACCTTTTCCCCGGCCGCCGCTTTTTCCTTTTCCCTGACCGCGGCCCTGGCCGCGACCTTTTCCTTTTCCTTTTCCACCGCCGCAAGGTCCTTTGCCCCGGCCTGTCCCCGGGCCTTCCCCTTGCGGGCCTGTTCCATCACCACGTGGCATAACGAGTCTCCTTTTACAAAAGTCTGCTTGCGTCAAGAGGACACAAATATTGTGTTCTCCACCCTATTATTGAAACGCCTTCCGAATACTAACCTTTCCCGCTGGCGGCCATCGACTTTGAACGCTTCAGGATCATGGCGCCCTCCTGGCAACCGATGTCCCGGGCAATCACCGGGCATTTCGCCTTCAGCAGGAAGTAGATGTCCTTGTCGACTTCGCTGAGCGTTTCGTAGTTTCCCTGTCCCTTCGCAATTACCAGATCGGCCTTGTCGAAACGGTCCCGAAACGACTCGCTACAATCGTCGAGAATCGTGCCGGGGGCGTCCGAGCCGTTCTCGATGACTTCGGCCACTTGGTGGATGCCCGCGGCTTCGGCATCCGCCAGAGTGGCGTCGTTGATCGCCGGAAAACCCTTGACCGCAACCGTCACCTTTCCAGGCGGCAGTTGCTCGATAAGCAATCGGTCGAAGACGATTTCCCCGGCGTTGTCGGCCAGGTAGAGGATACGGTCAGCTCCGGATAGCGCAGAGCAGAATTCCTCTACGTCTCCCTCCAGCGGAGCCGACAGAGCGCCCGTGATCGACTCGCGGACCTGGGCCTCGCTCAAGTGACTATTCACGCCGAAGTCGATCACGTTGCCTGCAATCACGAGCCTTATGGTTGTCTCCATCGGCCTATTCGAGTCCTCAACCCAAGCTCGCAACGTCGGGTACAATGTCAGGGCCATCCGGTTGGACCACTCCTTGATCTCGCGATAGGGATCATTTTGACCGGTGAACTCCCGGATTGCCCGGTGAATCCACTGAGCCATCGCCGGCGGAGTCTGGCGGAGATCCATTTCGGCGGCGACGCGAAGCGCCTCGCGAAGGACGCGCTCGTGAACGGCTTCGTCCGGTGTCGCCAGGCGTGCGGAATCCAACGCCTGGCGAATGAAGCAGGCAATGCAGTCGAAGAATATTTTCATCGGCACCTCTACATCCAGTGTCCTTGCACGTTGGCTCCATCGGCGGGCGAAAGCTCCCCCGCCTTGAGTTTCTCAACGGCCTCTTTCACCGTCCCGGACGCTCTCGGATACACCTTGACGTTGGCGGCCTGAAGCGCGGCAAAGGCCTTGGGGCCGACGTTGCCGGTAATGACCGCCTCTACTCCAAAGTCGACGACGATCCGTCCGGCCTGGATTCCCGCACCTTGCGCCGCGTTCACGTTCTGTATGTTGTCGTGTACCGAGAACTCGCCCGTATCGGTGTCTAGAACAATGAAGCTCTTCGCGCGTCCAAAGCGGGGATCGACCTGGCTGGTCAAGTCCGGGCCTTGCGATGTTACGGCTATCTTCATTAAGCCTCTCCTTCCTGCTTAGTGGTCGCAAAGGTTCTCACCTGATTGTAACTTGTCATCGAGGTAGGCCCGGACAACGCTCTCGGGCGAACCGGCAGGCACCCCGACAATGACCCGAATGTCCTGTTCCGCAAAGATATTTTGAGCGCGCCGTCCCATACCGCCGGCGATGATCAGATTCACCCCTTGCTCGTGCAGCCATCGCGGAAGCACACCCGGCTGATGAACCGGCGGAGCGAGTTGGCGGGAGTTCAGTATCTCCTTGCTTGCAGTGTCCACGTCGAGCAAAGCGAACTGCTCGCAGTGCCCGAAGTGCATGCACAACTGGCCCCCCGCGACCGGGATCGCAATGACAAGGGCACTCTCGGAATCCTTTTCGGTTGACAGCATCAATACTTCTCCTGTTGGGAAAGGGTTGCCTTCGATTTCTATTTCCAGTGTTCTTGCATATTGGCCCTTTGGGCGGGTTCAAGTCGGCCCGCCTTAAGCTTCTCAACAGCGTCCTCCACAGTTCCGGAGGCTGCCGTATAGACCTCGATATTGCCGGCTTCGAGCGTAGCGAACGCCTTGGGGCCGATGCTCCCGGTGATCACTGCGCCCACACCCAAACTGACAACAGCTCCGGCAGCTTGCATCCCTGCGGTGTGAGCCGTGCCCAGATTTCCGGAGTTGTCATGTACGGTGAATGCGCCGGATGTGGCGTCCACAATGAGAAAGTGCCGTGCGCGCCCGAATCGCGGAGCCACCCGGCTATTCAAGTCCGGACCTTGCGACGTTACAGCCACCTTCACAGTACATCTCCTTACATCTCAACCCGCGGGGGGGCCATGAAAACGGCCACCCGAAAACCGGCGCCGTCGTCTACGGCGCCTACAGCAGCCCGGCATTACGAACATATCCCCTGTCAGCTTGCCTGAGAGGAATGCTTGGAGCACCTCCTCCACTTGACCACACCTCTGCGGAATGATCTCTATGCCCGCCGAGAGCAACGCCGTTTCAAGTAACCGAGAGATTGCTCCACATATCAGCAAGTCAGTGCGCAATTGAGCGATCAGGCTTGCCCGGGATGCGAGCGGAACATCTTCCAAAATCTCTTCGCTCCGCCCGATCTCGCGGCCGTTCTCGGCATCGACCACCAGCAAATGCCGGGCAACATCGAAGACCGGGGAGATTCTCTGACCGGTAACAGGGATAACGATTCTCATAAAGGCAGGACTAAGCAAGAACCGTGCCAAAACGGATCAGGAGAATGGTTGCGAACCACAACCCGTTTGAAAACAAGGAGTTGCGTCGAAGGAAGCCATCGCCAAACAGGACCGCACCGTTGCAATATGCAATGGGCCGTTGGGGCAACCCTTGCACAATGCAATTCTACAATTCTCTGCTCCGGCCGTCTTTTTCCGGTAACTCGATACCCAGCGACCGGATCTTGCGAAACAGCGTGCTCGGATCGATGCCTAGTTCTTTCGCAGCAGTCGTGCGGTTACCGCCATGCCGTCGAATGGCGTCTGTGATGTGTAGGGCCTCCAGGGCCTTCAGGGTAAGACCGGTTCCGGTGGATGGCAACGTGGAAGAAGCCTTCTCACGAAGGGCAGCCGGCAAGTGTTGCGGTTCGATCAATTGGCCGCGGCAGAGCACGAAGGCATGTTCAATGATATTTTCCAGTTCACGAATGTTGCCCTGATAATCGTGTTCCAATAGAATTGCCGCCACTTCTTCGGATACGCCGGCGACGTGCTTCTCCTGCAAGCGGTTGAACTTGGAGATGGCGTGCTCGATTAGGAGGGGGATATCTTCCCGGCGATCGCGCAGGGGTGGCAATTGTAGCCGTACAATATTGATACGATAGTAGAGATCTTCCCGGAAGACGCCTTTACGGACTAGCTGAGCAAGATCCTGGTTGGTAGCCGCGATGACACGCACGTCCACCGGGACCGGTTCGACGGCACCCAAAGGCTCAAATACCCTTTCCTGCAACACGCGAAGCAATTTGGACTGCATTGCCGGCGACACGTCTCCGATCTCGTCCAGAAAGATCGTTCCGCCGTCGGCGAGCGCAAAACGGCCGGGCTTGTCGCGGCGAGCATCCGTGAACGCACCCGCTTTGTAGCCGAAGAGCTCGGACTCGAGCAACGTATCCGGCAGCGCACCGCAGTTAACGGCGACGTACTTCTTGTCCTGGCGGGGAGATAAGTCATGGATCGCCCGTGCAAAAAGCTCCTTACCGGTTCCGCTGGCGCCTTCAATCAGAACGGTGCTGTTGCTATCGGCAAACTGGGGAAGGACGTCGAGAATCCGGCGTATCGCCGGGCTGCGGCCGATGATGTCGGCAAACGTGTACTTGTCTTCCAGCTCCTTGCGCAGCTCTTCCACCACGCTGAGGTCGCGGAAGGTTTCCACGCCTCCGATGACTTGTCCGTCTTGATCCTTCAGGATTGCGGTAGAGATGCTGACCGGGATGCGGTCGCCCTCCACGTTGATGACATAAATCGTCTTGGCTACGACCGGGAAACCCGTTCTCAGCGTTTGTCTAAGTGAACACTCGCTTTCGCAAATGCTGGCACGAAAAACGTCGCAGCACGGCTGGCCGATGGCGTCTTCCCGCGGTATCCCGGTAATCTGTTCAGCGGCCCGATTAAAGGACGTGATCCGCCAGTTCTCATCAACGGTAAAAACACCGTCGGCAATTGAGTCGAGGATAACGTCTCGCATCTGCTTTTCGGACGTTTCGCTCATGGTGTTGGTCTCGAAGCGTTCACCAACCTCATCCCGATGGTCCCCGTTCACGATCTTTCCAGTTTATTCTAACAGTTGACGCCGTACCCGGAAAGGGTGGTTCCCGCATAGGTGCCGGCTTCTCCGGCTTCATGACGGGGGCGTGGCCACCGGTCGGAGCTTCAGGATGTCCGATGCGGGCGCCGGTTGCGGCTTGGTGGTGGTGGTAGATTCCGGCGGCAGGCCGATGACTGCAATCAGCAATTCCCATTGCGCTTGCTGTTCCAGGTGTTGCCAATAGGCAACCAGCTTGCGGAAGGTTTCTTCGCGCTGATTGCGGCGATCCTGTGCGAGATGGTCGATGCCGGGCCTCAGCCGCTCGAAGGGGCCGTCGTGGCCGAACCGCTTGCGGATTCGTGCACGTTCCTCCTTGGCAAACGAACAAAGATACTCGAGCCAGACGTCGCAGTCGTGGATATCGCCGAGCATCGACTGGAGCCGCTTTGCGACGGTAACCGTTTCGTCCAACCGGCCGGCGTAGACGGGCCGGGCGATCTCGACCGTGTAACGCAGCCGCTTCGCCGCGATCCGCATTGCGTGGTGTTGTTCGATTGCCTCGGGGTCGCCAAGGCTGTCCTCGTAGCACATCAAATTGTTGAGGCGGTCGAGGATGTGCTGCTCGGTCTGGAGATAGGCAACCGCACTCTGCACGCCGAGACCACGGCGATCGGCTTCCTTAAGAATCGACTTGGCGACCGCCCGCATCTCGTCCAGGACCCCGCTCGTTTCGAATCGATCGACGGCCTTGACCACATCGGGCTGGATTCGTTCACGCCGCTTTTCGACCTGAACGAGCAACCTGGCAATGCCGGGATAACAGGACTTCTCGGTCAACTCGTCGAGCACGCCGCAAAGGAACTCGATCTGCACATCCAAGTCCCGGGCATCGCCGAGTCCCTTGGTGATTTGCCGGACCGCCTTGCGCCACCGCTTGAGTTTTCGGGCCTGGAAACAGTTGCAGAACATCCGCAGCGCGGCGCGCAGCCGTCGCGAGGCGACGCGGGCTTCGTGAACGCACTCGATGTCGTCGGCCAACCGCACGCCGTCCAGTTGCCGGACGAGTCGCCGGCCCTGTTTCTGGATGTAACCGGCGGCAAGGAGTCGAAGTCCTTCGTCAACGGGCAGTTTCATACAGCAGACCGGGTGGGAGATATTGTTTGTCGCACTGATTTCAGCCGCTTAAGGGCGTTGCTACGAACCACCAAGCTTCCGGAAACCTGCCCTATTATATGTCAGCCGGCGGATTGTGGCCATCGGGGCAAAAATAGGGGGGAAACTTTACAATCCCCCCGGAAAGTCTGGGGAAAAGTCGTCGATCATCTCAAAGTGCCCTTGACTTATTTGGCTATTTGGCTAAAATGCCAAATGAGAAGTGACGATAAACGAAAATACGAAAGGCACACGCCATGAACGCGAAGACACAAGCGAGATACGAAGCGAGGGCCAAGATCCTCAAGGCGTTGGGCCACCCCACCCGGCTTTTCGTTGTTGACCAACTTGCCCGGGCGGAAGAGAAATGCGTCTGCGAATTGACCGAGATGATCGGGGCCGACATGTCGACCGTCTCGAAGCATCTGGCGGTGCTGAAGGAGGCCGGCATCATCCAGGACGACAAGCGGGGCGTCCAGGTCTTCTACCAGCTCCGGGTGAAGTGCGTGATGGACTTCTTCGATTGCGTCGAGTCGGTAATACAGTGCAACGCCCAGCGCCAGAAGGAACTTATCGGCTGAGAAACCGAGGAGCGGTACGAACGGACGTTCTCTTTTTTTGGCGGGAATTTGGCGATTTGGCCAACCGGCCACGAAATTGCCGGCAAAAGGGAAATGTAGGACGGGTTTCCAAACCCGTCCATTGAATTGCGAAACCGCGTTTGATCCGGCGTTTATGGAACTCACGAAATATGAGGCCCGCAAACATCAGCAAAAGGACCACGACTCATTGGGAAAGACGCGTCTGGAGACCCGTCCTACACTCTTGTTGTGCAACTGAAAGGTGGAGGTAACCCGTGAAGAAGGAGTTGACGATCCTTGCGGTATTTGTCGCGATTTTTCTCGCTGCGTATTTCTTGCCGCTGGCTACTCCGCAGTTCGAGCCCGGCACGAATCCCTTACACGCCAAGGTCACCCGCGCGATTATCGAGGCGTTTGTATTGCTTCAGTGGTACGCGCGAAACCATACGCTTGCCTGCGTTGTGCCGGCGTTGTTCATCGCCGGTGCGATCACGACCTTTCTTTCCAAGGAAGGAATACTCAAGCACCTGGGACCGAAGGCGAACAAGGTCGAGGCGTACAGCGTTGCATCGGTTTCCGGCACGGTGCTGGCGGTTTGTTCGTGCAGCGTGTTGCCGATGTTTGCGGGCATCTACCGCATCGGGGCCGGGCTGGGACCGGCGGCGGCCTTTCTCTATGCCGGACCGGCGATCAACGTGCTGGCCATTTTCCTGACGGCGCGGGTGTTGGGATTCCAGCTCGGCGTGGCGCGGGTGATCGGTGCGGTCGTATTTGGAGTCATTATCGGGTTGGTCATGGCGTTGATCTTCCGCCGCAGCGAGGAGGAACGCAGCGCCGCGACGATGCAGATGCCCGATCCGCCGGCCTCGAAGCGCCCGCTCTACCAGAGCGCCTTGTTGTTGCTTACGATGATTGCCTTTCTCGTTTTCAGCGACTGGTTCAACCCGGGAGACAAGCATGTTGCATTGACTGATGGCACGAAGTTTGAGGCAACGCTACAATACGAAACGCTGGACGATTACGATCTGCGATTGAAGGAAGCGGTCCTGGGGCACCCGGTCGGGAAAGTGTTGAGGTTGCCGAAGTCGGAAATTGCTTCGATCGTCGACGTGGACACTTGGGTCACGCAGATTCACCACATGCGCTGGTATCTGGCGGCTGCCATGGGCGTCGTGGTGGTAATTATGAGTCTTGTCTGGCTTGACAAGGCGAGTTTTTCGGAGTGGATGTGCAACACATGGATTTTTTCCAAGTTGCTGATACCGCTTCTTTTCGGCGGCGTTTTCATCGTCGGTTTTCTCGGGGCCCTGGTACCGGAGAAGCAGGTGGCGGCCCTGGTGGGCGACAATAGCGTGACGTCGAACCTGATTGCCTCGGTGGTCGGCTGCCTGTTCTACTTTGCCACGCTGACCGAGATTCCGATCATCGAGACGCTGATGAAAAACGGGATGGCGCCGGGCCCCGCCTTGGCCTTGCTGCTGGCCGGTCCCGCGTTGTCGATCCCGAGCATCCTGGTGATCCGCTCCGTGATTGGCAATGTGAAGACGGCCGTTTTTGTCGGCTTGGTCGTAATAATGGCCACGGTGGTGGGGATGGGGTACGGCGCGATATTTCCCGACGACCCGCTCCACGGACCGCAAAACGCGCCCGCCGTGGTGGCCGGGCTTGGAGAGTGATACCGCGAACCGATGGAGGTTTGCGATTGTATTGACAAGCATAATATGACAACGCTAAGTTGCTGGGATGGTGTAGCCGTTTAGCGGGCGGGCTTGCCCGCCACTTAGAGTGTGGGAAATCCGGATGTACAACGGCGGGCAAGCCCGCCCGCTAAACCTTACGATTCACAGGAGGCGTTTTACTATGGCACTGTTACAGATCTTGGGACCGGGTTGTCCGAAATGCGAGAAGCTGAAGGAGCACACCGAAAAGGCCGTCAAGGAATTGGGAATCGATGCACAGATCGAGAAGATATCCGACATCATGCAGATCACTTCCTTCGGCGTGATGACGACCCCGGCCTTGGTGGTCGACGGCGAAGTCAAGGTGGTGGGCAAGGTGCCCGGCACCGAGGAGATTAAACAGATGTTGTCCGAGTAGGCGTCCCTCCGAGGAGAACGAATATGGAACTGAAAAATGCCGTGGCTATTTGCCTGATTTCGTTTTTCTCGGCGACGCTCGTCCTGCTGATCGCCCGGGCGCTCGATTTGCAGGCGGCAGCGCGGCTGGAGCCGCAATTGGCCAAGATCGCCGAGGAGTTGGAAGCGATTCGCAAGTCGGGTGGCGTCAGGGCGTCGTTGGGTGGTGCCGCCGAAGGCGAGACGGTAGATGACGCCCTTATGGTCTACTACTTCCACGGCGTCCGCTGCCCGACCTGCCGCGCCGCCGAGTCCAACGCACGCGAAACGCTCGAGGCCGAATATGCTTCGCAATTGGACAGTGGCGAAGTGGTCTGGAAGGTTCTTGATTACGCGACGGACCCCGCGGCCGAGGCAATGGCAATCGACTTTGGAGTCTCAGATCCCGCCATTGTGCTTGTTCGAATGAAGGACGGCGAGATCGACGGGTGGAATCGCCTCGATCGGGTTCTGGCGCTGGCGAAGGATAAGGCGAGGCTTTCCGCATATCTTCGAGACGAAATCAACGAAATGCTGAAAACTCCGGGCCGGGAGTCCGGGGCCACGCAGCCAACCGGTGCTCCGGCGATTCCGGTTCCCGATGTTGACCCACCGGATATTCCCGTTCCCGCGGACCCGCCCGACATTCCCCTTCCAGGGTAAAGAACACCGTTTCCCAACCATTAACGGAGGAAGAGACCCATGAAACGTGTTGCTATCATTGTTTTTGCCGTTGTCGCGGTTGCTTGCCTTGCAGCGATCCTTCCAGGTCCCGCGCCGGCTGCCGAGGCCCCGGCCGATCGCATCGCGGTGATGTACTTCCATCGCACGAAACGCTGCCCGACGTGCCTGAAGATGGGCAGTTACTCGGAAGAGGCCGTCAAGGTCGGGTTCGCCCAACAACTCAAGGACGGCACTGTGGAGTTCTACTACATCGATTTCCAGAACAAGAAGAACGCCGCACTTACGAAGGCCTACGGCATTAGCGGTCCGGCGCTGATCGTTGCGAAGATCGCGGACAACAAAGTCGCGGAATTCAAGAACCTGAAAGACATTTGGGCGAAATCCGGTGACAAGCCGGCGTTCCTGAAATACGTTCAGGAGAATGTCGGAGCCTACCTCAAATAGACAATGGTTACCTACCTGCTTTATGCCTTGGCGGCCCTCTACCTGGGCGTGCTGACGTCGATCAGCCCTTGCCCGCTGGCGACCAATATTGCCGCGATTTCCTACATCGGCCGAAAGGTCGAGGACTCGCGGACGGTTATCGGCGCCGGATTGCTCTATACGTTGGGGCGCTGTCTGCTCTATCTCGCGTTGGCCGTGCTGCTGGCAACCACCGCACTGTCGATCCCCGCGGTGTCCCTGTTCCTGCAGAAATACATGCACTTGCTCCTCGGGCCGATCTTCTTGATCCTCGGCATGTTCCTGGTCGGGCTGATTACCGTCACCAGCGGCGGGACGATGATGAGCGAGGGAATGCAGAAACGGGTCGATGCGATGGGGATCTGGGGTGCGTTGTTTCTGGGCATCCTCTTCGCGGTATCCTTTTGCCCGACCTCGGCGGCCTGGTTCTTCGGGCTGCTGGCCCTGATCATGGGTTCCAAGGCCGAGGCGATTACGACCGTGCTGGCCAGAGTGGGTATTACGCTGCCCACGGCGTCGTTGCCCCTGAGCACGGTTGCTTTACCGCTCATCTACGGCATCGGCACGGCGCTGCCGGTGCTGCTGGTTGCGTTTCTCTTGGCCTACAGCGCCCGATCGGTCGGCAAGACGTACAACATCCTGTCGAAAGTCGAGTGGTGGGCCCGCATGATTACCGGCACGATCTTTATCGTGGTGGGCATCTGTTTCTCGCTCAAATATATCTTCGAGGTCTAACCGCCCTTTGACAAGCGACGGCTGCCCCTTTTGCCGCTGGAAATCGTTTCGGGCATGTTATTTGTAATGCTGGGACCGTCAAGCGGTCGAAAGCCGAGTTCCACCGGCTCATGCAGGAGACCGGCGCGCTGCCGGACAAAATGCCGATCGACGAAGGCGTGAAGACGGAGTTGCCGTAAGAGTCGATACGCTAAGATAAGCACGAGATTCGGGCGGCATAAACGGCAAAGCAGGAGATCAGGGATTGGCTGCTACCAGGTTCGAGTCCCCTTTCTGACGCCCGATCTCTTCAATGAGGGGGAGAAGGCGGTCCGCGATATGATCCGCATAGACTTCAGAGCCCTTGTCGGTCACGTGAACGCCGTCGTAGAAGAGGTGCATGGGCTTATCCCAATCGGGCACGTTCTCCTTAAGGTGATTGCACAAGTCGACCACGAGCACATCGTTCTGTTGGCCGACTTCGCGAATGACGGCGTTGAAGCGATCCTGCGCGCCCGCGTTTCCCCACGCAGGCGTCAACTCATTCGACATGCCGGTTACCGGCTGGGTCATGAGCACCGGTTGGATGTGAAACCGCCGGCAAATGTCGATGAATACGAGCAGCCGTTGACGGAAAGCCTCGACGGGGATCTTCTTCGCGCGAGCCGGATCGCATCGCCACGCGACTGTTTGTGGAACAGCATGCCTGTCAATGATGACTGATCGGGCGAGGCTTTTTCGGGCAAGGCCTACGAGAAAAACCCGGCTGGAGAGTTGGTGTTTGCACCAGCGCCAGAAGTCGTTCCCGGAAAGCGGGTGGGCAGCGCGCAGGCGGTAATCGCCCGTAGCGTCAAGAAGCCCGATATCGTTGAAGGCGTGCATCATCACCACAACGTCCGGACGATCGTTGACCACGTGATTCAGCAGTACGTTGACCGAGTCAAGCGTAGTGTTTCCGGACATCGCGGCGTTGAGAGTGTTCACTTTCCAACCCCGTTCGTCAAATTGCTGTGACACCAACGCCGGGAAGCGGAGAGCCTCTTGGACGGCCGAGCACTCGGTCGTCGACCCGCCCAGGAACGCAACGGTGGCAACCGGATCACGGTGCTGGGCCGAAGGAACCACGTACGACCGTTCGTTGGTTTGCAGCCGCACTCGGGGTATTGCAGGATCCAGAACTCGTCGGTCGATGAGATAATCGCGACGGGCCGGGTGAATCCGCAACCGGAGCATGTGCCCGGGTGATTCGCCGCAGTAGGAATTGTGCCAGACATACCGCAGGACCACCTCACACATGGCCAACGCAATCAACGTGGCGACGCCGCACAAGAAGAGCTTGGCCGAAAACCGCGTGGTTGGCTTGCGACGGCATTCATCGCCTGACGGTACGACGGGATCTTGCGGCAGATCACCAACTTGCTGATTGGGGTTCGACGTTACTTTCTCCATGACACTCTCCTCAAGGCAGCCGGCGAGTGTCGCCTCTTGCTCCGCATCGCCGGCACGGTGTCTTAGAATAGCGTATAGATGAACGGTGCTGCGCCGGAACCTCCTAGTACGACCAGTAGTCCTACCAGCAACAGCGCCGCGACAATCGGTGTGAGCCACCATTTCTTGTTGTGCAGCAAGAAATCGGCGAACTCGCCGACGATACCGCGCTGCGACCGGGCGGCCTGCCGTTCAAGCTCCCGAACCGGCCCTTCTTGTTCCATCGGAATTGACTCGTTGGCCATGGCTTCAACCTCCTTGTAGATCAAAACTGCCGGAAGCACCTGTTGAGCCTGTCGTCTTGCTCGCGCGGGTGCCAATATGTGTCGGCGCCGCTGTCGAAGCGGCGGTTCATGGGATCGTAGCGGAATAGCCGCATTATCACCCCGATGGGCGTCAACACCACGTAGTACACAATCGCCAGGATTGTGGAAGAGACTACGAGCCCAATGGGAAAGACCGCATAGGCCATACTCACGTTGACGATCCGCAGGAATCCGGGGACGACACAGCCGATCGCCGGGACCAGCACCGCCGCCGCCCAGAACGCTGTAGTCGTCCCAATTGAGCCGATTTCCCTCAACACGATCGCGCCCACCACCCCGAAGAACACCAGCCAGATGGCGCCGAAAACGGCCAACTGGCTACGGGACGGATTTCGATTGATCTGGATCAGTTTCATTTGTGGCCTCGAAGCGGTTGTTTTCGATTTTAGTCAATCCGATTGGCAAGGTTCACGCAGCCCTTCGGGCCGTCTTTTCTGTCAAATCTTGCTCTGGGGTCCAGGGCTCGGTGGTTTGCGTCTCCCCGGGCAAAGCCCCCGGGGAGGCCGCTTCCGTCGCGGCGCCCGGCCGGCGGCCAATCATCACGAAGAATCCGCCTTCACGATTTCCGGTGACTACCTCCCTGGCTTGAACGAGCAAGTGGTCCAGCGTCGTACCGCGAGGCTCGGGCTCAAAGAGGTTGGCACGATTCCAGCTTGTCGGGCCGGGAGTGGTAGACGGTACGCCGCGTATGAACTCCACACCACAATGGTCGAACCACTGAAGCACCTCGCCGATCGTGTGTTTCGACTCATGTGGGTGGCGGTACTGGTCGGCAAACCACGCCCGGCTCTGGGCCTTGCTACGGGACCCGCTGCGCAAAATCGGGTCGATCCACTTGGCGCGGCCGCCGGTGAGACGGAACACCTGACGGCGCGTGTCCGTCATCAGCCGTCCATAGCGGTTGTACAAGCCGATGACGATGTATCCGGAGGGCTTCAGCAGCGGCAGCAGCTTCTGAAATCCGCCGAACGGATCGGCCGTGTGGTGCAGCACGCCGTTACAGAGGATCACGTCGAACGAACCGGGTTTGAAGCACGGGCGGAACAGGTTCATCTGCACGAACCGGACGTTGTGCAAACCGTGTTCCCTCCGAAACTGTTCACCGAGGCGTAGCGAGTTCAGGCAGAGGTCGGTCCCGATCACCCGCCGGCAGGAGATGCCGAGGAAGTTGCTCAGTTGCCCCGTTCCGCAGCCGACTTCCAGCACCGTCGTGTTGTAGCTAATGGAGCGGTCGAGCGCCCTGGCATACTGTCCCCGCCGCGACTTTTCGATGAGCGACCGCAATGAGTCGTGATCGTCGTAGTTGGGGAACGGAGTTTCTTCGTAGAACGCCTTGACCTTCTCCGTCACGTCACCAGGTTGGTCGAAATGCTCGTGCGGCCAGAACATCATCCGGATGCCGTCTTCCTTGTCGAACGTGCGACCGCACTGAGTACAGCTCGCGACATCGCTGTCGGAGTCCAGACAGGCGTCGTGACACGGGCTGCGCAACAGGTCTGCAAGCACCTCGTCGCGGCTGTCCGCTGCGGAGGCCGGCACGGAGGCCGGCTGGGCTCGCTTGGTCAACACGTAGTGTCCCATGCACAATTCATCGATGTTCGACGACATGAACGTTTCGTATGCTTCGCGCGGGGAACAAACGATCGGATCCCAACCCAAATTGAAGCTGGTATTGACCATGACCGGGCAACCGGTCTTGCGGTAGAACGCCTCCATCAGTTTGCGAAACAGCCCGTGACGCTCCGCATCGACGGTCTGCACGCGAGCGGAATAGTCGACGTGCGTGACCGCGGGGATTTGGGAACGGCACTGCCGGAGTTTGTCGATGCCCTTCACGCCGACGGCACCCGGCGGCAGCGATACCCGTTTGCCCTCCTGCACCGGGGCAACCAGCAACATGTACGGGCTTTCCTGGCCGGCCGTCATATCGAAGTATTCGTGGGCGTGTTCGCGCAGCACCACGGGGGCAAACGGGCGGAAACCCTCACGAAACTTCACCTTCATATTGATCAGCGTTTGCGTAGCGGCACAACGCGCGTCGCCGAGGATACTCCGGCATCCCAGGGCCCGCGGGCCGAATTCCATACGGTCTTGGAACCACCCCACGACTTGACCGTCGGCAATATCTGCGGCGATCCGCTCGCACAGAGCATCGCTGTCACCGAGATACTCGTAATTTACATTGGCGGTCTCAAGGAACGCACCGATTTCCTCGTCACTGTATGTCGGTCCCAACAGCGACCCTTGTTGACGGTCGCCCGGCGGCAGCTCCCGAGGCTTGTTGAGCAACTGGTGCCAGATGAACAGCGCCACTCCTAGAGCCCCGCCGGCGTCACCTGCCGCCGGCTGAATCCAGAGATTCTCGAACGGCCCTTCGCGAAGAATGCGCCCGTTGCCGACGCAGTTGAGAGCCACGCCGCCGGCAAGACAGAGGTTCTTCATTCCCGTTTGCTCGTGTACGTGCCGAGCGGTCCGCAACATGATTTCTTCGGCGACTTTCTGGACGGACGCCGCCAGATCCATTTCGCGCTCGGTCAGGGGCGACTCCGGCTCCCGCGGAGGGCCGCCAAAGAGCCGGTCGAGCTTCTTCGAGGTCATGGCGAGCCCCTGACAGTAGTTGAAGTACGACATGTCCATCCGAAACGACCCGTCTTCTTTCAAATCGATAAGCTTTTCGAGGATGGTGTCGGTGTATCTCGGTTCACCGTAAGGGGCCAGGCCCATCAGTTTGTATTCGCCGGAGTTGACTTTGAATCCGCAGAAGTAGGTGAAGGCGGAGTATAGCAACCCCAACGAGTGCGGGAATCGAAGCTCGTGGGTCAGGGTAATCCGGTTGCCGCGGCCGTAGCCGTAGCTGGCAGTCGCCCACTCGCCGACACCGTCGAGTGTGAGAATCGCGGCCTCCTCGAACGGGGAGGGGAAGAATGCACTGGCTGCGTGGGATTCGTGGTGTTCGGCAAAAATGTATCGCTTCTTGTACCGTCCCCCAAGCCCCTCGTTTATCTCCCTGGGTAAATGGAGCTTTTCGTGAAGCCAAAGAGGCATCGCCTTGAGGAACGATCGAAACCCGACCGGTGCAAACGCCAGGTAGGTTTCCAGCAACCGCTCGAACTTCAGAAAAGGTTTGTCATAGAACCCCACGTAGTCCAGTTGCTCCGGTGTGAGTTTGCCCTCTTTCAGGCAATACTCAATCGCATTGACCGGGAAACCGTGGTCGTGTTTCTTCCGTGTAAAACGTTCCTCCTGGGCTGCTGCTATGATGTTTCCATCGACCACCAGGACGGCGGCCGAGTCATGGTAAAAGGCAGAAAGACCGAGAATTGCAGTCATGGGAACCGTAACCTGCCAAGCGGGAACTTCGGATTGGTCGGGAAAATAAGCATCGTGCGGGAATTTAGTGTCGGTGGTTTGAGGTGGTTTTGTTAGAATTCGGGTTTCGATTCACCGATTCACCGATTCTCCAGGAGGCCAAGGATGGCGATGCAACTGATTGAAATGGA
>Ga0180432_10001980_pt1 | contig 31347 bp, 41 predicted proteins | sample SS_ome_10_FD_132414 | JGI IMG/M metagenome (GOLD analysis project Ga0180432, IMG submission 132414) | Hypersaline lake sediment archaeal communities from the Salton Sea, California, USA - SS_1_MS_2 metaG | ecosystem: Environmental > Aquatic > Non-marine Saline and Alkaline > Hypersaline >...
GAAGGCGCTTCCTTTTTAGCCGCGGCCCCCTTCTTTGCAACAGAAGGCGCTTCCTTTTTAGCCGCGGCCCCCTTCTTTGCAACAGAAGGCGCTTCCTTTTTAGCCGCGGCCCCCTTCTTTGCAACAGAAGGTGCTTCCTTTGCAGTAGCGGCTTCCTTCCTGTCAGCGGAAGGTGCCTTCTTCTCGCCGGCTTCTTGCCCCTTCTTCACCGAAGAGACGGATTCCTTCCCGGCCGAGGAAGGCGCCTTCTTTGCGGCCGTTTCCTTGCCCGTTTTCCCTTCCTGCTTTGCCACCGGCTTCTTCGGTGCCTCCTGTTTCTTAGGCGCCGCTTTCTGGGTTTTCTTGGACGGCTTCTTTTCCCGTATCTCGTTCACATCCACGAGCTCCAGTATTGAGAGCTCCGCGCCGTCACCCTTTCTTCTTCCCAGTTTGATTACGCGTGTATATCCCCCATGGACACCCTCGTACCGCGGCCCTATGTCTTCAAAGAGCTTCCTGATTACATCCCGGTCCTTAATTTTCTTCATGACGATCCGCTTGTTGTGCAGGGTGTTTTCCCGGGCCCGGGTAATTATTTTCTCACTCAGACGTCTCAATTCCTTGGCTTTCGCCGTTGTCGTCTGTATTCTTTCCTTATCTAAAAAGGAACAGGCCATCGTGTTGAACATGTCCCGCCGCTGGGCGCTGTTTCTTCCGAATTTCTTTTCTCTCCTGAGATGTCTCATGCCTTTGTCTCCACCTGCTTTTTGGCCAGTTTTTCTTCAAGGATTTCAGCCATACCGAGCGTGAGACCGTACTCCTCCAGCTTATCCTTAATTTCCTGCAACGATTTCTTTCCGAAGTTCTTCGTTTTTGATATCTCGTCTTCCGTTTTTCGCGCCAGGTCCCCGATCGTCTTTATATTGATGTTCCGCAGACAGTTGGAAGATCTTACGGACAGCTCGAGTTCCTCAACGGGTGTTTCGAGTACGGTCTTCATCCTCTCGATTTCCTCGTCGTACTCGTCCTCCTCATCCTCAAACTCCTCGTTGAAGTTGATAAAGTGGAGGAGATAATCTTTCAGTATCTTGGCGGCATCGGCCACCGCGTCTTCGGGAAGGATGCTGCCGTCTGTCCACACCTCCAGGATGAGCTTGTCGTAATCCCCCCTCTGCCCAACGCGCGCGTTCTCCACACGAAAATTCGATTTGCTAATGGGTGAAAAGAGGGCGTCTATGGGAATCGTACCGATCGTTTCGATGTTCTCCGCGTTATCCTCAGCCGGAACATACCCCCTGCCCAGATTGACCTGTACGTCGATATTCAGCCTGCATCCCTTCGAAAGCGAGGCGAGTACGATATCCGGATTGAGCACGCGGATGTTGTCGTCGACCTCCAGGTCTCCGGCCTTGAACTCCCCTTCGTGCTCCTTTGTGAGCGATATGGTCCTCGTTTCAACCTCGTCCGCAAGCGACAATCTGACTTTTTTCAGATTGAGAATAAAATCGATCGTATCCTCCACCATCCCGGGAATGGTGTCGAATTCTGATGTTATAAGTTTCATACCGTCGGTTTCCGAGTCGTACGCTTCAACACGAATTGCCACAATAGCGTATCCCTGAAGCGCCGACAGGAGCACCCGTCTGATGGAATTACCGAGAGTTGTCCCATATCCCCGCTCGAGAGGAGAGGCGATTATTTTCCCATATTCCTTTGTTCCTTCTTCGTGTTCAATAAGGAGTGATTTCGGCCGTTTCATCCCTCTTAAGAGATTCTTATGTGCCATTGCACTCATACTCCTCGATTATTTTGAATACAGCTCAACAATGAGCTGCTCATTAACGGGCAGATCGATCTCTTCACGCTTCGGTACGTAGGAATACTTGCCCTTGAGACTATCTGGATCGACCTCGAGCCACGGAACGGTACCGACCCTGGATTCGTTCTTCATGGATTCGAGAATCGCAATCATCTTCTTGCTTTTTTCTCTTACTTCTATGGCATCGCCTTCCTTCACCAGGTACGAGGGAATATCCACCTTTTTTTCATTCACCGTGATGTGCCCGTGTCTTACCAGCTGGCGTGCAGACTTTCTCGAAGAAGCAAAGTGCATCCGGTAGACGATATTATCGAGACGCTGTTCAAGAAGAATAAGAAGCAGCTCTCCCGTAATACCCTTCTTTCGTGAAGCCATCTCAAAATAATTCTTGAACTGTTTTTCGAATATTCCGTAATAGCGTTTGACCTTCTGCTTTTCTCTCAGCTGTACTCCGTATTCCGACGATTTCGGTCTTCTCCGTGGAACCCGGCCGGGAGGATTGCCCTTTTTCGTAAAGGCGCATTTACTCGACAGACACCTGTCGCCCTTCAGCATGAGCTTAATTCCTTCTCTTCTGCAGAGCCTGCACGAGGGACCTGTATACCTTCCCATTTTTCCTCCAATAATAATTGCCTGTACACCGTACTCGCGCACAGGTCGTATATTCAAGTACCTATACCGATAAACGCGGTGTAGCGCGTTTTCACGCGCTGTCGTCACGCTTCTCAGGACCGCCCCGAATCTATCGGAAAATGTTTACCCCTTAAACCCTTCTCCGCTTTCTGGGCCTGCACCCGTTGTGCGGAATCGGTGTGACATCCTTAATCAAATTAATCTTCAATCCCACGACCTGGAGCGTTCGGATGGCCGACTCCCGTCCAGAGCCCGGACCCTTTACGTAAACATCAACTTCACGCAGACCGTGCTCCATCGCCTTCCGCGCGGCATTCTCCGCCGTGATCTGGGCTGCAAAGGGAGTGCTCTTTTTGGCACCCCTGAAATCCAGGCTCCCCGCGCTCGACCACGAGATTGCATTCCCCATCCTGTCCGTGATGGTTATTATCGTATTATTGAAAGTGGCCTGGATATGGACTATGCCGCTTGCAATATTCTTCTTTTCTTTTTTCTTCGTCCTCGTTTTAACTGCCTTTGCCACCGCGACACTCCTTTACTTTTTCTTTCCGGCTACGGTCTTCTTTTTACCCTTCCGCGTCCTCGCATTCGTCCTCGTACGCTGTCCGCGTGCGGGCATCCCGCGCCTGTGCCTCAATCCCCTGTATGAACCTATGTCGATGAGCCTCTTTATATTCATCGCTGTTTCGGTTCTCAGCTCACCCTCTATCTTGTACGATTTTTCAATAATATTCCTGAGAGAAGCGATCTCCGTATCGGTCAGCTTGTTGACCCTCGTATCGGGATCGACATGTGCCTTTCTTACGATATCCTTCGCCCTGGTCTGACCGATGCCGTATATGTAGGTCAGTGCCACTTCGATTCTCTTGTTGTTCGGTAAGTCAACACCCGCAATTCGTGCCATATATCCCAATCCCCTCTTATTTCTGTCTCTGCTTATGCTTCGGGTTATCGCATATTATGCGAACGACCCCTTTTCTCTTAATAATTTTACACTTGTCGCAAATCGGCTTTACCGAAGATCTCACCTTCATCTCTTATCTCCATACACCCGTTCGTATCTTGCCGTCTTTCCTTCTCAATCCGCGTTACACACAACACTTATTTATATCTATAGGTTATTCTGCCCCTGTTCAGGTCATAGGGAGAAAGCTCGAGACTTACCTTGTCGCCCGGCAGTATGCGTATATTGTGCATGCGCATCTTTCCGGATATGTGAGCCAGCACTACATGTCCGTTTTCAAGCTCCACTTTGAACATCGCATTCGGAAGAGGTTCTTTTACAACACCGTTGACTGTAATCGCCTCTTCTTTAGACATTGAGCCTCCTCAGAGCTTGTCCCGGTGTGTTTTTTTACACAGGGGCTTGTCCCGGTGTGTTTTTTACACAGGGATACCTAACACGGCAAAGCGCCCTTTATTACGGGCCGTTTTATTTGAAACGGTCACCGTTCACTTGATAATGACCGTTTCTTATTATCAAAGATTCCTTCCGCGAAGTTTACCTCCGCCCTTCATAAAGCCGTCATAATGCCGCATGAGCAGATGGGATTCGATCTGTTTCATCGTATCGAGGTCCACGCCCACCATTATAAGGAGCGACGTTCCACCCATAAGATATGCCATCTCCGAAGGGAGGTTGAGCCACCTCTGAATTATGGTCGGAACCAGTGCGATAAGCGCCAGGAATATCGATCCGGGAAGAACGATTCTGTTCAAAACGCGCTGCAGATAGCTCGACGTATTGGCGCCCGGCCTGATCCCGGGGATATATCCCCCGACCTTCTTCAGATTATCCGCGATATCGATCGGATTGAGCTGAATCTGGGTGTAGAAATAGGTAAAGAAAATTATGAGCAGTGCATAAAGCGTCAGGTAGAGGGCGTTCCCCGGGGACAGCAGCGCCGCTATCCTGTCGAGAAAAGGTGCCCTCGCTCCGAGCGATTTGGCAATCTGTGCCGGAAATATCAGGACCGATGAAGCAAAAATGATCGGTATCACTCCGGACGGGTTTATCTTCAGAGGAAGGTGCGTTGCCTGCGCGCTGTATATTTTTCGCCCGACCACCTTCTTCGCATGCTGTATGGGTATTCGCCGTTGTCCCTGCTGCTCGAGTATGACAAACGCAATGATGGCGACAAATATCCCGAATGAGGCGATGAGCATTATGGGGTTGAGCTCTCCGATCTTGATCTGATCATAGGTCTGTTTCAGTGCGATCGGTACGCGTGCAACAATTCCGATAAAAATGATGAGCGATATCCCGTTTCCGATCCCCCTTTCCGTTATCTGCTCGCCTATCCACATGAGAAAGAGCGTTCCCGTGGATATGGCGACGATCGCGTTAATGGTAAATCCCAGACCCGGGTTTACAATCACATCCGGCTGAGATTTCATAAAAACGGTCAGTGCATACGCCTGAATCGCGCTCACCACCACGGTCCCGAACCGGGTTATCTGTTGTATTTTCTTCCGGCCGGATTCCCCTTCCTTTGAGAGACGTTCGAGAACGGGTACGACAACGGTAAGGAGCTGCAGAATGATGGATGTCGATATATACGGCATAATTCCGAGCGCGAAGAGCGTAAATCTCCTGAGCGCCCCTCCAGCGAAGAGGTCGATAAAACCGAGAAGACCGCCTCCCGTCTGCGTGAAGAGTCTCTCAAGCGCGATTGCGTCGACACCGGGAACGGGAATGTAGGCGCCTACCCTGACGATCACAAGCATCCCGAGCGTGAAAAAGATCCTCTTGCGAAGCTCGGGAATCTTGAACATGTTCATTACAATGTTGCTCTGCTTAGCCATACCTGTCCCCTGTTTTCGGGCTCGTTCCAGCCTACCCCTTCAACAGATCCACCGTCCCTCCGGATTTTTCCACTGCTTCCCGTGCTCCGGCGGAGATACCGTTTACCTTTATATGGAGCTTTTTTTTAAGCTCGCCGCCGCCAATGAGCTTCACGAATCCGTTTTTCCTGTTTACGAGCCGCCTGTCGAGCAGGACCTTGTAATCGACAACGTCCCCGTCCTTGAAGCTTTCCAAGTCGGAAAGTCTTAAAACCTGGTAATTTTTTTCAAACCTGGTATTGTTGAATCCCCTCTTCGGCAGTCTGCGCACGAGGGGCATCTGGCCGCCCTCGAACCCGATCTTCCTGGAATAACCGGACCTCGACTTCTGCCCGTTATTACCGCGCCCGCAGGTGGTTCCGAGCCCCGTTCCCGGCCCCCGGCCCCGTACTTTTCTGTTCCGCCTCGATTTCATCGGGGGTCTGAGATTCATTTCTTTACCCTTTCAACCTGAAGGAGATGCCTGACCTTGAAAACCATGCCGTTTATCGCGCCGTTCTCACTGTGCGTTACGGTGGAACCGCGTCTGTGCAGTCCGAGCGCCCGAACGACGCGTTTCTGCTTATCAGGAATGCCTATAAGGCTTTTATTCAGCGTTATCCGCAGCTTCTTTCCCTCAGCCATTTTGAGTTTCTTTCCTCTTCACTGTTTTCATAACGTCCGCGGGAAGGTCATTATCCCGAATAAAACGGTTTCTCCCGCCGTCCTGGAGAACGGGGTTCCTCTTAACCGAACAGTTCCTTTGCCGTTTTTCCCCGCATCTCCAGTATATGATTCAAATCCATGAGCCGCGTCATCCCGTCCATGGTCGCCTTGACGATATTGAGAGGATTCGCCGATCCGAGCGATTTTGTGAGGATATCCTTCACCCCTGCCAGCTCGACAACCGCTCTTACCGGTCCTCCGGCGATAATACCGGTCCCGGGAGATGCGGGTTTGAGAATAACCTTGCCGCTCTTATAGATGCCGATAACTTCATGGGGGATGGTGTTGCCCTTGAGATTGATATGCACCGTATTTTTCTTGGCTTTCTCGACTCCCTTTCTGATGGCTTCCGAGACTTCATTCGCTTTTCCGAAACCGATTCCCACGTTGCCCAGCTTGTCACCAACGACCATGAGGGCGCTGAAGCTGAAATTCCTCCCGCCCTTTACCACCTTGGCTACCCTGTTGAGCTTGACGAGCTTTTCGACAAACTGGTCATCGGATTCCTTTCTATTTCTGACGTTTCCCACGTCATGCTCCCCCGTATTCTCTATATTTACTTCTCTACAATTCCGTTTTTAAACCTTGACCCCGCCCTTCCGAATACCCTCCGCGACGGCCTTCACAATACCCTGATACCGGTTTCCGTTTCTATCGAATACCGCAGTTGCGACCTTGTGTTTGACCAGGTCCTCCGCAAGCTTTACTCCCACCTGCTCGGCACCTTCGCAGTTACGCTTCACCTTGGCCGCACTGTCCGACATGGAGCAGAGCGTGATGCCCCTGTCGTCATCAACGGCCTGAACGAACAAGTGCCTGTTGCTCTTAAATACGGATATCCGCGGTTTTTCTTTGGTCCCGTAAATATTTTTTCTTATCCCCTTCTTTCTTCTCAGCTTTCTCTCTATCTTGTCCATCGATATTTATCCCCTGATTATTTAACCGTGGCCTTGCCGGCTTTCCTTCTCACATGTTCATCCGTATACATAACGCCCTTTCCCTTATAGGGCTCCGGCTTCCTGAACCCGCGTATCTCGGATGCGCACTGACCGACAAGCTGCTTGTCGATTCCGCCGACAACGACCGTATTGGGGTCCGGAACCTCCACGGTGATTCCATCAGGCATTGCGTATTCGATCGGATGTGAATAACCCAGATTGAGGACGAGTTTCTTCCCGTCCATCTGCGCCTTGTAGCCGACCCCGACGATTTTCAGGGTTTTAACAAAACCCTCTGAGACACCGATCACCATATTGTTGATCAACGTGCGAACGAGACCGTATGAAGCCCTGGAATTTCTGTCCGCTCCCTCAGGCTCCACGACGACCCGGTTCTCCTCGACCGCAATCTTTCCACTATAATTCAGGTCAAGCTCCAGCCTGCCTTTGGGTCCTTCCACCGACACGTGCCTTCCCTTTAATTCAACCTTGACTTTCTCAGGCAGCATCACCGGCTGTTTACCGATTCTCGACATTTCTATACCCGCTTCCTCTTTTCATTTAGACCGCGCCAAAGGCCGGCATTCTCCCGGCCGGCATTCTCCCGGCCATCCTTGTCGTTTTCTCAAGGCGCACGGAAACAAACTCACCAGATATAACAGAGTACCTCTCCGCCGACGTTCTGTTCCCGAGCCTTTTTATCGGTCAGAACACCCCGCGAGGTGGAGATAACGGACGTGGCGTAACCGTTGAAATATCTCGGCAGCTGATCACGTTTCCGGTATATTCTGAGACCGGGTTTGGACACCCTCTGGAGGTCATGAATGACGGACTCTCCCGAGGTGGAATACTTGAGATAAACCCTGATATAAGACTTCTGATCATCCTCGATCAGCTTGAAGTTTTTAATAAACCCTTCATTTTTGAAAATCTTTACGATTTCCATCTTGAGCTTGCTCGCAGGGATGTCTACCTTTTCCTTCTTCCCCCTGTTCGCATTTCTGATAACGGTCAGCATATCGCCGATCGGATCTGATTGACTCACGATCATACCCTCTCTACTGTTTTTTCATCGATAATACCGGGCGGCTACCAGCTTGATTTCGTAACACCGGGTATCATGCCCTCGTTTGCCAGCTTCCTGAAACAGATTCTGCACATCTTGAACTTTCGCAAATATCCACGCGATCTTCCGCAGAGCGGGCATCTGTTGTAATATCGGGTCTTGTATTTCTGTTGTTTCTGTGCCTTTGCAATAAGCGACTTTCTCGCCACCTTGTTTACTACCTCCTGTACGGCATTCCGAGCAACTCGAGGAGCTTGGAGGCCTCCTCGTCATTCCTGGCAGTTGTGCAGATAACGACATCCATCCCGTGTATCATTTCTACCTTGTCGTAGTTGATTTCGGGAAAAATTATCTGCTCCTTTATTCCGACTGCGAAATTCCCCCTGCCGTCGAACGAGTCTCTCGATACTCCCCTGAAATCCCTGACTCTCGGCAGAGCAATGTTAATAAACCGGTCAAGAAATTCATACATCCTGTCCCCGCGCAGGGTGACCTTGCAGCCGACCTCCATTCCTTTTCTCAGCTTAAAGGTGGCCACGGATTTTCTCGCCTTTATTTTAACCGGCTTTTGCCCGCTTATAAGCGCCATCTCCTCAACAGCGGCTTCGAGAAGTTTCTTGTTATCTATGGCTTCTCCCATCCCAACGTTGAGCACGATCTTCTGGAGTCTGGGAATTTCCATTGGGTTCTTATAGTTGAACTCTTTCCGTATCGCCTCGACCACTTCTTCCTGATACTTCTTTTTCATTCGCGGAACCATTGTTCCCGTCCTGTTCATGTTATCTCAAACAAACCTTCTGTTTTCAGTCCTTATCGAGTATCTCGCCGCATTTGCCGCAGATTCGAACCTTCCGGCCGTTCTCCAGCACTTTCTTTCCGACTCTTCCCGGTTTATCGCATTTCGGACACACTACCATGATATTCGAGATATTGATGGGAGCCTCGATATCCAAGATCCCGCCCTTCTGGTTCTGCTGGTCGGGGCGCTTCATCTTGCGTACGAGGTTAAGCCCTTCTACGATCGCCCTGTTCTTCTGCTTATCTATGAAAAGAACCCTTCCGGTCTTTCCTCTTTCCTTGCCGGATAAGATCCTGACCTTATCGTTTTTCCTGACAAGCACTCCCATTTATATTCTCCTTCACCGGCACCATTATCCCGATCAGAGCACTTCAGGCGCCAGTGACACGATTTTCATAAAATCCTTTTCTCTCAGCTCACGCGCCACCGGGCCGAATATTCGTGTCCCCCGGGGGTTGAGCTGGTTGTCGACAACAACCGCGGCATTGTCGTCAAACCTTATATAGCTGCCGTCCAGTCTGCGTATTTCCTTTTTTGTCCTGACGACCACGGCGTTCACCTTGTCACCCTTGCGTATCTGTGAGTTCGGAAGGGCGTTCTTCACCGAGCAGATGATAAGGTCACCCACTGAGGCGTATCTGCGCCTTGACCCGCCGAGCACCTTTATACAGAGCAGCTTCTTCGCACCGCTGTTGTCGGCAACATTGAGATATGATTCTGATTGTATCATTTCGTTCCTCTACTTTGCCTTCTCGACTATCTCCACCAGCCGCCAGCATTTATCCTTGCTTATGGGCCGTGTTTCCACGAAACGTATCACATCGCCGATACCGCACGCGTTCTTTTCATCATGGACCTTGAAACGCTTTGATCTTTTAATATATTTCCTGTAAATGGGGTGTTTCTTCATGGTCTCGACATTGACGACCACGGTTTTATCCATCCTGTCACTTACGACCGTCCCCACACGAACTTTCTTCACTGTTTCCGACAAAACCGATCTCCTCACTTCGATCTGATTCCAAGCTCATACTCATGCAGAATAGTATTTATTCGAGCAATATCCCGCCTCGTCTCGCGGATCTTCAAAACATTTTCAAGCTGTCCCATCATTTTATTGAATCTGAAAACACGGTAGTCCTTGACGAGCTTTTCCTTGAGGTCCTGCAGCTCGCTCACCGTCATTTCTTCGAGATTGCGCTTCATCGTGCCGCTCCTATATGGTCATCCGCTCTACAAACCTGCATTTGATGGACAGCTTGTGTCCCGCAAGACGCATCGCCTCACGCGCCGTATCCTCCTCAACACCGCTCAGCTCAAAGAGAACCTTACCCGGCTTTACAACGGCCACCCATCCGTCGGGCATACCCTTTCCCTTTCCCATTCTCGTTTCAGCGGGCTTCTTGGTATAGGGCATGTCCGGAAAAACCCGTATCCAGACCTTTCCTCCGCGCTTTATATAACGGGTCAGTGCGATTCTGGCCGCCTCGATCTGCCGGTTGCTCAACCATCCGGGTTCCATCGCGGCAAGACCGAACTCGCCGAAGTTGACATCGTTACCCCTTGATGCGACTCCCCTTCGCCTTCCCCTCTGTTTCTTCCTGTACTTAAACTTACTCGGCTGAAGCATCTGTTCCTCTCATCGATGAGCGTGTCAGGCGCCGATCGCCGTCTTTTTCTTCTTGAGAAGTATTCCGGCGTCCGGCCGGGAATCCTTCCTGAACAGCTCACCCTTGTATATCCACACCTTCACACCTATGGTGCCGAATGTGGTGTTTGCCTGGCAGAAACCGTAGTCGATATCGGCCCTGAAAGTGTGAAGAGGTATCATCCCCTCCTTGTAGCTTTCGGTCCGTGCCATTTCCGCCCCGCCCAGCCTTCCGGAACAGGTAATCTTAATGCCCTGCGCCCCGGCCTGCATGGAGGTGGCAATGGACTTTTTCATCGCCCGCCTGAATGAAACTCGTCCGACGAGCTGCCGTGCTATACCCTGGGCAACGAGCTCAGCATCGAGAACAGGATTCTTGATCTCCTTGATCTTGATCTGTATCTCCTTGTCCGTGAACTTCGAAACTTCCTTGCTTATGCTTTCAACCTCAGCGCCCTTTCGTCCTATGACGATTCCGGGCCGCGCCGTATGAATGATGATGTTGATCTTCTCAGGATACCTGATTATCTCGACCTTTGAGACTTCTCCGTTGCTCAGTCTCTTCTTTATATAATTCCTTATCGCAATGTCTTCATGCACGTTTTTCGCATAATCGGTTTTGGAATACCATCTGGATTCCCATGTCCGGATTATGCCCAACCTCAGCCCGTTGGGATTGACCTTCTGACCCATAAAGCCTCCCGCTACTTCGTGATCTCTTCGCCTGAAACAACTACTGATATATGGCACGTTCTTTTTCTGACGCGGTCCGCCCTTCCCCGTGCCCTCGGGTGCCATCTCTTGAGCGTCGGTCCCTCATTGACGATAATCTCCTCGATTTTCACGTTATCCTCGTCAATGTTCTTGCTCTGCGCCGTAAGGTTCGAAACCGCTGATTTCAATACATCCGCCAGCATCCGCGCACCCCGGGCGGGCTGAAGTGTAAGGGCGGCACGCGCTTCCTTGTAATTCATCCTGGCAACCGCCCTGCCGTACTGGCTTACCTTCCTGCTCGATATCCGCATATACTTCGCTGTTGCGCGTGCTACCATTCCCCGCTCCTTACCTCACCTTCGAAGATCTTTCAGAACCCGCATGTCCCTTGAATGTACGTGTCGGGGAAAACTCGCCAAGCTTGTGCCCAACCATGTTCTCCGTTACATATACGGGAAAGAACTTTTTTCCATTGTAAACGTTGAAGGTGTGGCCGACCATCTCGGGAAAAATCGTCGAGTGGCGTGACCACGTCTTGATTATTTTCTTCTCATTCCTGTTGTTCTGCTCAACGACCTTCTTATAGAGCTTCTTGTCAATAAACGGCCCTTTTTTAATAGACCTCGACACGGGTAATCCCTCCCCTAACTCTTCCTGCGTTTCACGATGTATTTGTCAGAGTATTTTTTCTTTTTCCTGGTCTTATAACCCTTGGTAGGAACTCCCCACGGCGTGACCGGGTGTCTTCCGCCCGAGGATTTTCCCTCACCCCCGCCATGGGGATGGTCTACCGGGTTCATTGCAACACCGCGTACCTTCGGTCTTCTCCCGAGCCATCTTGACCGGCCCGCTTTTCCCAAAGAAATATTGAAGTGGTCCTGGTTTCCCACCTGCCCGATTGTTGCGTAGCAGGTGGTTTGCAGCCTTCTCATCTCTCCGGAGGGAAGCCTGACCGTACAGAGAGAACCTTCCCTTCCCATGAGCTGCACGAGTGCCCCTGCCGAACGGGCCATCTGCCCTCCCCTGCCGGGCGAGAGCTCAACGTTATGGATTATGGTTCCAAGCGGCATTTTTCCGATCGGCATGGCATTTCCCACCGCCACCTTGGCGCGTTCACCCGCCATTACACTGTCGCCCACCTTCAGGCCGTCGGGAGCGAGAATATACCGTCTTTCACCGTCCCCGTACACGAGTCGCGCGATGCGGGCGCTTCTGTTCGGGTCGTATTCGATTGTTTCAACCCTCGCGGCAATGTCCCTCTTGTCCCGCTTGAAATCGATCTTTCTATAGAGCCGCTTCGCTCCGCCCCCCCTTCGTCTGACGGTCATCCTCCCGCTGTTGTTACGTCCGCTTATGCGCTTCTTGCCCTCAGTCAGCGGTTTGTAGGGTTTTTCCGAGGTGATATCATCCGTCTTCACGACGGAGTAATACCGCCTCGATGGGGTCGTAGGTTTGTATTTCTTTATTGCCATTTATCCATCCACTATGAGCCGAATATTTCGTTAGACGCCCTCAAAGAGCTCTATTTTCTCTCCCTCTTTGAGAGTCACGATCGCTTTCTTCCATGAGGAGGTGTATCCGAGCTTGTATCGAACCCGCTTCCTCTTCCCCTTTATGTTCATGACCGTACAGGTGACAGGCTGTACCCCGAAGACGTCGTGCACCGCGTTCATGATTTCCTTCTTGTTGGCCCTCGGATTTACCTTGAAGCAGTACTTGTTCATCTCCTGAAGTTCCGTACTCTTCTCAGTGATAATAGGGTTAATTATGATCTCGCCTTTTTTCATCTTAACGACACTCTCACTGGCTTCTGGTCTTTATGCATACTTCTCGTTCAACAGCTTGACCGCGCTCTCCGTTATGACAACCTGGGTTGCGTAAAAGAGTTCCCGCGTGTTCAGGAGATCGGCGTCGTAGTACTTGAGCCACGCAATATTTCTCCCCGCCCTCCTGGTGGACTCGCTTCTGTCCTTGTCAATCAGCAGGACCCGCCTTCTTCTCTCTTCATCAACGAGGTTCGTCGCAATACGATAGAAATCTTTCGTCTTTCCCGAGTCCACCGTAAAATCCTCGACGACCTTGAGCATGTCGCCGCTCCTCTTCATGGTGAGAAGCGATCGTACGGAGAGGCGTTTCATCTTTCTGGGAATTTTAATCCCATAGTCCCTGGGTTTGGGACCGAAAACAACGCCCCCTCCCGTCCATATCGGGCTCTTCCTCGTTCCCGCTCGGGCCCTTCCCGTGCCCTTCTGCCGATACGGCTTGGCACCGCTTCCGCGTATCTGCGACCTTCCCTTTGTGGATGCGTTCCCCTGACGCTGATTTGCAAGCTCGGCCCTGAGCGTATAATAGACCGCTGACTTGCTCGGTTTCATGTCGAATACCGCATCGTTCAGGAAGGTGGTACCCTTTTCCTTACCTTCCAGGTCAAACAGCTTAACGTCCATTTCTCGTTCGTTTCTCTGTATTTGGTATAAACAGCGGCAAAACACGGCCTACTGTTTTATCTCTACATCGACCCCCGCCGGAAGCTCAAGCTTCATCAGGGCATTGATAGTATCACTCGTCGGGTTGATAATATCGATCAGTCTCTTGTGCGTCCGCATCTCGAACTGCTCCCGCGCCTTCTTATTGACATGCGGGGAACGAAGAACCGTATACTTGCTAATCTTTGTCGGGAGTGGAACAGGCCCGGAAACCCGTGCTCCGGCCCGCGCTACCGCTCCGACAATCGACTTAGCGGACTGATCGATGAGCTCCGCATCGAAAGCCCTGAGCCTTACCCTGATCTTTTGAACTTTCATGCTGTCCTCTATTCGATGATTTCAGTAACAGCGCCGGCACCAACCGTCCGTCCGCCTTCACGGATAGCGAACCGCATACCCTTTTCCATGGCAACCGTACTGATGAGCTCGACATCCATTGTGATGTTGTCGCCGGGCATCACCATCTCGACACCTTCTGGAAGACTGATAACACCGGTTACATCGGTGGTCCTCACGTATATCTGCGGCCTGTAACCCGTAAAAAACGGAGTGTGGCGGCCGCCCTCTTCCTTGGTCAGTACGTAGACCTGCGCCTTGAATGACTTGTGCGGGGTAATGGATCCGGGTTTAGCGAGGACCTGTCCGCGCTCTACCTCTTCCCGCTTTATACCTCTCAGGAGCACGCCGACATTATCGCCGGCCTGGCCCTCATCGAGCAGTTTCCTGAACATCTCAACCCCGGTGGCAACCGTCTTTACCGTGGGCCTGATCCCGATGATTTCAACCTCTTCGTTGACGTGGACTTTTCCGCGCTCGATTCTTCCCGTTACCACGGTACCTCTTCCCGATATGGTGAATACATCCTCGATCGCCATGAGGAAGGGTTTGTCCACATCACGTTTCGGTTCCGGAATATAGCTGTCGATGGCATCCAGAAGCTCCTGGACACACTGGTTCGCCTCATCGCTATCCGGATTCTCCATGGCATTGAGGGCGCTTCCCTTTATGACGGGAATATCATCACCCGGAAATTCATACTCGTTAAGAAGATCGCGAACTTCCATCTCGACGAGCTCGAGCAGTTCCGGATCGTCAACCCTGTCAACCTTGTTTAAAAAAACCACCATGGCGGGAACTCCGACCTGCCTGGCGAGGAGTATATGCTCCCTCGTCTGGGCCATGGGACCGTCATCCGCCGCAACCACGAGAATCGCACCGTCCATCTGCGCGGCGCCCGTGATCATGTTCTTTACATAGTCCGCATGACCGGGGCAGTCGACATGCGCGTAGTGCCTGTTTTCAGTCTCGTATTCGACGTGCTGGGTCGCAATGGTAATGCCTCTCTCCCTCTCCTCGGGAGCATTGTCGATTTCTTCGAACTTCTTTGCGGAAGCAAGCCCCTTTTTGGAAAGATAGAAAGTCATGGCCGATGTAAGCGTCGTCTTCCCATGATCCACATGACCAATTGTACCCACGTTTACGTGCGGTTTGGTTCTCTCAAACTTTTCCTTTGCCATTTATACCTCCTCAAAGACTTACACTCATCTTTATAGTCAAAACCTTGGTTTCTTGAGACCCACGTGAAATTAATAAAAACAAATGCCATATTCAAACGTTTTCGTAAATATTACGCCAGCTTCCGCTGTTTTCGTCCGAATGCACCGTTATTAAGCAGCGGAATGTTTTCGAATACCAGCCTTGATCTCCTCCGCTATGGAGGCGGGCACTTCCGAATAGTGCGAAAACTTCATCGAGTAGTTGGCCCTTCCCTGGCTGGACGATCTCAGCGCAGTGGCATAGCCGAACATCTCGTCGAGCGGGCACTGTGCCGATATATGCTTGCTCTTCTGGCGGTCCTCCATGCCGTTGATCCTGCCCCTGCGGGCCGACAGCTCCTTGATGATCTCCCCCATATACTCCTCGGGAGTCGCCACATCGACCGACATGACCGGTTCCAAAAGTACGGGCTTCGCTTTCAGCACCCCCCGAAGTGCGTTCATCGCCGCTATCTTAAAAGATAATTCAGATGAATCCACATCGTGATAGGAACCGTCCACGAGCACGGCCTTGAAGTCAATCAGTGGATATCCGGCAAGCACTCCGTTGTCGCTCGCTTCCCTGATGCCCCGCTCCACCGCGGGTATGTATTCCTTCGGTACACGTCCTCCGACGACCCGGTTTTCAAATACTAAACCGGCACCGGGATCGAGCGGCTCGAACTCCATGACCACATGCCCGTACTGCCCATGGCCGCCGCTCTGCTTGATGTGCTTCCCTTCCACGGAGACGCTTTCCCTGATCGTTTCCCTGTATGCAACCTCGGGATGGCCGATGCGGGCTTCGATCTTGAACTCCCGCAGGAGCCGGTCCACGATGATTTCGAGGTGGAGCTCTCCCATCCCCGATATGATCGTCTGACCCGTCTCGTCATCGGTTCGAACCTTGAAGGTCGGGTCTTCCTCCGACAGCTTATGAAGGGCCAGTCCGATTCTGTCCTGGTCGCTGTTGGACTTCGGCTCTATGGCTATGGAGATAACGGGTTCCGGGAAATCCATTTTCTCGAGAATGATGGGATCCTGTATCCCGCAGAGCGTATCGCCTGTTGAGATGTTCCGAAGACCGAGCGCCGCGGCTATATCCCCCGCGTATACTTCATTAAGATCCTGTTTCTTGTTCGCATGCATCTGCACGATGCGGCCGATCCTCTCCCTGCGGTCCCTGCCCGCATTATACAGGGTATCCCCGACCCTGACACCGCCCGAATACACTCTGAAGAAGGCGAGCTTGCCCACGTAGGGATCTGTCATGATCTTGAATACGAGCGCCGAAAAAGGTTCGTTCGTGTCGGCGGATCGATGAGCGTTTTCACCGGTTTTTACCAGCACTCCCTCAACCGGCGGCCTATCCGCGGGTGAGGGAAGATACTCGATAACAGCGTCGAGAAGCTTCTGCACTCCCTTGTTCTTGAAGGCCGATCCGCACATGACCGGGAATATGGAACCCGAAACGGTCGCCTTTCTGAGCGCTTCCCGTATTCTTTCCTCACCGGGGTCGCGGCCGTCTATATAATGCTCCATCAGCCCGTCATCGAAATCGGCGAGGTTCTCGAGAAGCCGGTCCCTGTAGCTCCGCGCCTGCTCCAACAACTCGCCGGGGATATCGATTTCCCGGTAGGTCGAACCGAGGTCCTCTTCGTTCCATACCGCCGTTTTCATGGTTATGAGGTCCACGATACCCTTGAATCCCTCTTCACTTCCATAGGGGATCTGTATGGGAACGCCCCTCGCCCCGAGCCTGTGGTTTATCATTTTCAGCGTTGATTCGAAATCCGCGCCTTTACGGTCCATCTTGTTGATAAAGACGAGACGCGGGATATTGTACTTGTTGGCCTGTATCCAGACGGTCTCGCTCTGAGGCTCCACCCCGCCGACCGCGCAGAAAATGGCAATGGCGCCGTCCAGGACCCGAAGGCTCCTCTCGACCTCGGCCGTGAAATCCACATGGCCGGGCGTATCGATGAGATTTATGTGTTTTCCCTGCCAGCTGAAAGATGTTGCGGCACTCGTGATCGTGATCCCCCGCTCCTTCTCCTGGTCCATCCAGTCCATTTCGGCATTACCGTCATGGACCTCCCCTATACGGTGCTTTCTCCCCGTATAGTAGAGCATACGCTCCGTAAGGGTCGTCTTTCCGGCGTCTATGTGCGCCATGATTCCAATATTTCTGTATCCATCGATTGGTAACTTCTTCATCATTGAAACCTACCACCTGTAATGCGCAAAGGCCTTGTTCGCCTCAGCCATCTTTCTCGTATCATCCTTCTTCTTGATGGAAGCCCCGGTATTGTTGAATGCGTCCATCAGCTCATCCGCGAGCTTATCGCTCATGGAGCGGCCGCTGCGCGCCTTCGCATAGGTAATCAGCCACCGGATCGCAAGCGCGAGTTTCCTCTCGGTCCTCACCTCGACCGGAACCTGGTAGGTGGCTCCTCCCACGCGTCTCGACTTCACCTCGAGATCGGGCTTCACGTTTTCCACCGCTTTTGTAAAGACTTCTAGCGGCGGTTTATTCAATTTCTCCTCTATGCGGCTGAACGCGTCATAGAGTATCTTCTGGGCCACACTGCGTTTCCCGTCCTCCATCAAACTGTTGATGAATCGAGCCACCATGTCCGACTTGTACACGGGATCCGGGATAATAGGATGCTTTTTTGTAATATGTCGTCGTGGCACCTTTCTCTCCTAGCAAAAAATTAGCCGGTTTATGCAAAAACCGGCATCCCATCAAGGGACCTGTCCGGCTTCATGGGTCGGCCGGCGGTTTCGCCTTGCACACGCATGATCACTTTAGTATTGTTCTGAAACCTTTCGGGCAGTAAAACGCCCGGTCTCTTTCAGGCTTTCGGTCTCTTTACGCCGTACTTGGACCTCGCTTTCTTTCTGTTTTCAACTCCGAGAGTGTCCAAAGCTCCGCGAACAATATGATACCGCACTCCGGGAAGGTCCTTTACCCTGCCGCCCCGAATAATAACGACCGAGTGCTCCTGAAGATTGTGTCCGATACCCGGAATATAAGCGGTCACCTCAATACCGTTGGTGAGTCTTACACGCGCCACTTTTCTCAACGCCGAATTCGGTTTTTTCGGCGTAAAGGTCATGACACGGGTACATACACCCCTTTTCTGAGGGCATTCCTGGAGGGCGGGAGCCGACGTTTTCTTCGTCTGTTTCCGCCTTCCTTTTCTTACAAGCTGATTCACCGTCGGCATTGAGAACACTCCACGTGCAAAGTGGTGAGAATATACTCTCACTCAACCGGCATGTCAATAAATTTGTTGGGCGGTTTACCCGCTCTCAGAAGACGGCCCCTCCGACCTCTGCCTTTGTCATGATGGCCCGTCCTTCGACTTTTTCCTTTATCTCCTCGGGAAGTTCCAGGTCACCCGGCTCGGATCGGTAGAGATCCACTTCCTTGTAGGATTTTATTCCGGTTCCGGCTGGGATGAGGTGCCCGATAATGACATTTTCCTTCAAGCCGCGCAGCTGGTCGACCTTCCCTTTGATGGCCGCATTTGTCAGGACCCGGGACGTCTCCTGGAAGGACGCCGCTGATATAAAAGAATCGATGTTAAGCGCGGCCCTTGTTATACCGAGAAGAACGGGCTTCGCGGTTGCAGGGCTTCCCCCGAGTTTTATGACACGTTCGTTTTCATCCTTGAACTTGAACTTGTCCACCTGCTGTCCGATGATGAAATTCGTATCGCCCACGTCGACTATTTCGACCTTTCTGAGCATCTGGCGGACAATGACTCCGATGTGCTTGTCGTTTATATTGACGCCCTGCAGGCGGTAAACCTCCTGTATCTCGTTTACAAGCCAGCTCTGAAGCGCCTGTTCACCCTCGACCGAGAGTATGTGATGGGGATTGAAAGCTCCCTCGCAGAGAGGTTCGCCCGCCTTTACCAGGTCGCCGTCCCGAACCGTAATGTGCTTCCCGAGCGGCACGAGGTGTTTGAACTCTTCATCGTTCTCGTCGGTAACGATGATCGTTCTTTTCCCCTTTGTTATGGTCCCGAACTGGACCGTACCGTCCACGCTGGAGAGGACCGTGTTGTCCTTGGGTTTCCGTGCCTCGAAAAGATCGGCTACCCGCGGAAGGCCTCCCGTAATGTCCTTTGTCTTGGCCTGTCCGCGCGGGATTTTCGCGATGACATCACCCGCGTGGACCTGCTGGTTATCGTCGACGGTGAGATATGCCCCTCCCGGGACATTGTAGCTCTCGAGCTCCTTGCCGTCCTTGTCCGATATGACGATCTTGGGCTGGAGCTGTTCGTCCTGAAAGTCGAGTATGATTTTATTGACGACGCCCGTTACCTCGTCGACCTCCTGCTTCATCGTAGTGCCGGGCAGGATGGAGACGAGCTGAACGGAACCCGAATGCTCCGTGAGTATGAGCTCCGAAAAGGGGTCGAATTTGGTCAGGGGCTCTTTCGCCGCCACTATGTCTCCTTCGCTCATGAGTAACTCGGAACCGATTTTAATATTGATTTCATAGGGATCGCCGAGAAGGAGCAGGTTGCCGCCCTTCACCTTGGCCATTGCGCGCCCCTGAGCATATATTTCGCTTTTATCCTTCTTCATGACTGCGACAAGATGACCCGGTTCGACGAACTCGCCACTCTTCACCTTCGCCGTTATCTCCTTGCTCGGAAGCTGCTGAAAAATGCGGTTCACGATGAGCGTTCCCCGTCTCGGCATGACGCGGCGGTCACTGCTTCTCTTTATGATATTACCCTTTATGCTCGATATAAAAACAGGATAATTCAGGGTGATCGTATTCTCCTCGGCTTTTCGTGCCGCGGTCCCGCCGATATGGAAGGTACGCATGGTGAGCTGTGTCCCGGGCTGTCCGATCGACTCGGCCGCTATGATTCCGACGGCCTCTCCGATCTCAACGGACTGCTTGGTCGCCAGGTTTCTCCCGTAGCATTTGACGCACACTCCGTGAGTCGACTCGCAGGTAAGGACCGTCCGTACCTTCACGGTGGTGATTCCCGCGTTCTCAATGCGCCGCGCGATTTCTTCCGTTATATTCTCATTCGCGTTGATAATGATCTCTTTTGTCCGCGGATCGCGTATCCTGTCAACGGTATAACGTCCCACGATCCTGTCGAAGAGCGACTCGATGATATTGTCCTCTTCCTTCAGCGCGCTCATCTCGATACCGTTGATTGTTCCACAGTCCTCCTCCGTGACCACTACATCCTGCGCTATGTCCACGAGCCTCCTTGTAAGGTACCCCGCATCGGCGGTTTTAAGGGCGGTATCCGCGAGCCCCTTGCGCGCCCCGTGTGTCGAGTTGAAATACTCCAGTACCGTCAGACCCTCTTTGAAGTTCGACTTGATGGGAAGCTCTATGATCTCGCCCGACGGTTTGGCCATCAGACCCCGCATTCCGGCAAGCTGCCTGATTTGTGTCTTGGAGCCGCGCGCTCCCGAGTGGGCCATCATGTAAACCGGGTTGAACCCGCTGTTGTCCTTCTTTAAATTATCCATCATGACGTCCGCTATCTTCTCGTTTACCGCGGTCCAAATATCGATGATCTTGTTGTACCGTTCCTCGTTCGTGATAAGACCGTTCCTGTACTGGTCGTATACCTCCGAAACCTCTTTTTCCGCCCGCTGGATCAGCTTTTTCTTTTCGGCCGGTATTTTTATATCCTCCATATCGAGAGTGATACCGAACCGCGTGGCGTACTTGAAGCCGATTTCCTTCACGGCGTCGAGCATTCTCGCGGTCACGGCCGATCCGTTCCTGTCGTAGCAGGCGGACACGAGCGTGTTGAGCTCCTTTTCCCCGAGAGGATAATTCACATAGTCTATTTCCTTCGGAAGGATCGAGTTGAAAATCGCCCTTCCTACGGTCGTCTCGATCTTCTCACCCCCATGACGGAGTATAATCCTGTCGTGGTAATCGCAGGCATCGTTCTCGATCGCCATGATAACCTCGTCAATGGAACCGAAGATCTTCATTTTCTTCTTGTCCATTCCCGGGTCATCCTTGGTCAGATAATAAATTCCAAGAACCATGTCCTGTGTCGGACCGACAATGGGAAGTCCGTTTGCGGGATTCAGAAGATTCTTTGAAGAGAGCATGAGAATCCACGATTCGATCTGGGCTTCGAGAGAGAGGGGAACATGAACCGCCATCTGGTCGCCGTCGAAATCCGCGTTAAAGGCGTGGCAGACCAGGGGATGAAGCCGGATTGCCTTCCCCTCCACGAGTAGAGGCTCGAATGCCTGGATTCCCACGCGATGGAGTGTGGGAGCACGGTTGAGAAGAACGGGGTGCTCCTTGACGACCTCTTCGAGCACCGACCATACCTCGGGTGACCGGTTCTCGACCATGGTCTTGGCCCGCTTGATATTATATACTATTCCCTTGTCCACGAGTTTCTTCATTATAAAAGGCTTGAAAAGCTCCATGGCCATGAGGCTCGGAAGGCCGCACTGGTGCATCTTGAGGTTCGGACCGACCACGATAACGGAACGTCCGGAATAATCCACACGCTTTCCAAGCAGGTTCTGCCTGAACCTTCCCTGCTTTCCCTTGAGCATATCGGAGAGCGATTTCAGCGGCCTGTTGCCCGGACCCCGAACGGCCCTCTTCTTCCGGCTGTTGTCGAAAAGAGCGTCAACCGCCTCCTGCAGCATCCGCTTCTCGTTCCTGACAATAATCTCGGGAGCGTTGAGCGCGATGAGGCGCTTCAGGCGGTTGTTCCTGTTTATGACCCTCCTGTAGAGATCGTTCAGGTCTGAAGTAGCGAAACGGCCTCCATCGAGCTGGACCATGGGTCGAAGCTCGGGAGGTATGACCGGGATAGTGTCGATTATCATCCATTCCGGCTCATTTCCCGAATCCCGAAAATCCTCGACGATCTCGAGCCGCTTGAGGAGCCGCTTGTCGGTCTTCAGCCCCTTTTCCATCATCTTTTCGCGAAGCTCCTGTGACAACAGGTCGAGATCGAGATTTGAGAGCAGGGTTTTGATCGCGTCGGCACCTATGCCGGCAGTGAAGCTCACGCCGTACCGTTCACGGTACTCGTCGTACTCCTCTTCCGTAAGGAGTTGCATATTCTTCAGATCTGTATCGCCGGGATCTATGACGATGTACTTCTCGAAGTAGAGTACGCTCCTCAGCTCGGTCATGGTGAGATCGAGAAGAAGGCCCATTCTCGATGGAACGCTTCTGTAGTACCATATGTGGGAAACGGGGGCCGCGAGCTCGATATGCCCCATCCTTTCGCGCCGCACCTTGAAATGCGTAACCTCCACGCCGCACCGGTCACACACAACACCCTTGTAACGAATGCTCTTGAACTTGCCGCAGTAGCACTCGTATTCCTTCGTTGTACCGAATATCCGCTCACAGAAAAGCCCGTCCCGTTCAGGACGGAGGGTCCTGTAATTGATGGTCTCCGGCTTCTTCACTTCACCGTATGACCATTTCCGAATGAGCTCCGGGGAGGCAAGCTTTATCTTGATCTCTGAAAACTCACTCAGGCTTCTCATTTACGTACCTCTTTATATGAGATATGGGCTTGATATAAAAATCCGATGGTACGGCCCTTTTTTCCCGTACCATCCCTATGAATCGAGTATTTTGACATTCCGGTTCGCCTGTATTATTTCCTCGTCCTTCTCGGTAAGGGGAATCTGGTTTCCATCTTCATCGAATACGGTGATATCCAGACAGAGTCCCCGGAGCTCCTGAACAAGAACATTAAAGGATTCCGGAATTCCGGACATAGCGATGTTTTCACCCTTGACGATCGCCTCGTATATCTTTGCACGGCCCGTCATATCATCCGACTTGACGGTTAAGAGCTCCTGGAGGTTGTTCGCGGCTCCGTATGCCTCAAGCGCCCAGACTTCCATCTCTCCGAGCCTCTGGCCTCCGAACTGGGCCTTGCCACCCAGGGGCTGCTGGGTCACGAGCGAATAGGGTCCCGTTGAGCGCGCGTGTATCTTGTCATCCACGAGATGCGCGAGTTTGAGTATATAGATCAAACCGACCGAAACCTCATTTTCGAAGGGTTTCCCCGTAACGCCGTCGTAAAGCATGGTCTTTCCGTTTGTCGGGACGCCGGCTTTTTCCAGATACTCCTCTATTTCATCATTGGTCACACTCTCGAAAACGGGCGTGCTGTACCACGAATCCAGGCTTTCAGCGGCCCAGCCGAGATTCGACTCGAGAATTTGCCCGAGATTCATTCTCGATGGAACACCGAGCGGATTGAGTACGATATCGACCGGAGTGCCGTCCGGAAGGAAGGGCATGTCTTCCTCGGGCAGGACCCTTGAAACGACACCCTTGTTTCCATGTCGCCCTGCGAGCTTGTCACCCTCCTGAAGCTTTCTCTTCTTCGCAATGAATACCTTAACGACCTCTTCAACACCGGGAGCGAGCTCGTCGCCGTCCTCTCGTCTCAGTCGTTTAATATCAACGACCGTTCCCTCGGTCCCGTGAGGCACCCTCAGCGAGGTGTCCTTCACGTTTTTCGCCTTCTCCCCGAATATGGAGTTGAGGAGCTTGTACTCCGGCGTGATGTCCGTCTCTCCCTTGGGCGTAACCTTGCCGACGAGAATGGATCCGGGACGTACGATCGCTCCTACTCTGACCACCCCCTCATCATCGAGGTCGGCGAACGCCTCCTCACTGACATTGGGGATATCCCTCGTGATGCTCTCCATACCGAGCTTCGTCTCGCGGACCTCCACATCGAACTCTTCTATATGAATTGAGGTAAAGAGGTCTTCCTTGACGACCCGCTCGCTGATAAGGATTGCATCCTCGTAGTTATACCCCATCCAGGGCATGAAAGCCACAAGCACGTTTCTTCCGAGCGCGAGCTCTCCCATGTCGGTCGCCGGTCCGTCGGCGAGCACATCTCCCGCCTTCACCTTTTCTCCTTCACTGATAACGGGTTTCTGATTGAAGCAGGTATCCTGATTCGTACGCTTATACTTGATCAGGTCATAGACATCGGTTTCCCCGTCGCTCGTATCGATCCGTATGTTCGTCGAGGAAACGTACGAGACCGTACCGTCCCTCAGGGCCCTGCACATGACCCCCGAATCCTCGGCCGCGATACGCTCGATTCCCGTACCGATTCTCGGAGCCTCCGGCTTGAGAAGGGGAACGGCCTGCCTCTGCATGTTCGATCCCATAAGCGCACGGTTCGCGTCATCATGCTCGAGGAAGGGAATGAGGGCAGTCGACACGCTGATGATCTGCCTCGGCGATACGTCGATATAGTCTATCTCTTCGGGCGGTACGGTGAGGACCTCGCCCTTCCGCCGCGCCGCCACATACGCATCGACCAATTTTCCGCCGTCGTCTATGTGCGCATTCGCCTGCGCGATGTTGTATTTCTCCTCGTCCATTGCGGTGAGGTACTGGATATTATTCGTCAGCTGTCCTTTTTCCACCTTTCTGTACGGGGTTTCCAGGAACCCGTAGTTGTTTACCCGGGCGTACAGAGAGAGAGAAACGATGAGTCCGATATTGGGCCCTTCAGGGGTCTCGATGGGGCACATACGGCCGTAATGCGAGTAGTGAACGTCACGGACCTCGAAACCCGCCCGTTCGCGGGATAGACCTCCCGGCCCGAGCGCGTTGAGACGGCGCTTGTGGGTCAGTTCACTGAGCGGATTGACCTGGTCCATGAACTGGGAAAGCTGGCTCGATCCGAAGAATTCCTTTATGGCGGCGGTAATCGGCTTGATGCTTATGAGGTCCTGCGGCCTGATCGTATCGGCCTCCTTGATGGACATCCGCTCCTTTGCAATACGCTCCATGCGGGCGAATCCGATCTTGAGCTGGTTCATGAGTAACTCGCCGACCGAGCGAACCCTCCTGTTTCCAAGATGGTCTATATTATCGATCGTGCCTTCACCGATATGTACCTTGATGAGGTATTTCATCGTATTGATGATATCCTCGTTTCGAAGCACCCTGCCCTCGATTTCTTCGGGGTAATCGAACCGCTTGTTGAGTTTATACCTCCCGACCTCTCCGAGGTCATAGCGGCGAGTATCGAAGAAGAGGGTCTTGATCTCGCGTTCGGCGTTCTCGAGGGTGGTCGGCTCCCCCGGGTGTATTACCGTATATATCCTGGTGATGGCGTCTTCGCGCGATGGTTCGTCTTTGAAGGGGTTATCGGGGTCCTTGGGAAAATCCTCCTTGTCGAGGCAGTTGATGATGACCGTCGAGTTGAGGCTTTCGGCCGCCTCGAAATCGACTACCTCCACCTCCTTGACCCCCGTGTGAAGAAGGGCATCGAGGGTGGTGGGGATGAGCCGTTCGCCGGCTCTGACGAGCTTCTCGTTCTCATCCCTCCCGAAATACGCCCGCCCGGCGTACCTGTTGTTCAGCACTCCTTCCGCTATAACTTCCTCGCTCAGCGCGACCGTTTCAGTCTTGTAGAAGAGCTTGATGATGTCGTCCCTCGTTTCATAGCCAATACCGCGCAGCAGCAGGGTCGCGAGTATCCTTCTCTTGCGGTCTATGCGAATGTGCAGGAGTTCCTTCTTGTCTTCGAGCTCGAATTCCAGCCAGGAACCGCGGTCCGGAATAATCCGGGACGTGTACAACCCGTCCTTTTCCTCATATCCGAATACGACACCGGGCGACCGGTGTATCTGGCTTACGACAACACGTTCGGCACCGTTAATGATAAAGGTGCCCCTGTCGGTCATGAGTGGAATATCGCCCATATACAGTATCTTGCGCCGGATTTCACCCGTGTCCGTAAAAATGAGATCGATGGTCGCTTTCAGGGGAAGTGCATGGGTGAGGCCCTTTTCCTTGCACTCGAGCTCGGAATATTTCGGTTTGTCGAAGGTATAATTCTCGAACTGCAGTATCATATCGCCGTTCGGGCTTTCAATGGGAAATGTCTGGGCAAAAACGGACTGCAGCCCTATGTTTTCAAGGGTCTGTCCCGCTTCAAGCCGGCCCAGCTGCAGAAATCGTTCATGGGACTGTGTCTGTATCTCGGTGAGGCTGGGAATATCGAGAATATCCTTCCATTTTTTCCCTATGAGCACTCGTTCACGTCTCTTACTCATACGACCCTCTTTTTATGCTCGGTTTGGTTTGTTTCTTTTGGTATGGTAGGCGGAATAATAAAAGATATTTGTCATATCCAGAGTGGAGCACCCTCGAAAGACGTACCTTCCCCTAGGCACGATATACGTCATTCTTTTACATTGTACAGAATTGAGACCCCGAATCTCGCACCACGCCCGTTTAGTGTAGTAATATAATATATTTATCGGAATTTGTTAATTTTTTTCTCAGGTCTATTCCGAACCGGTTCGAGCTCTATGACTTACGTATCGGTTCCCTATTTCAATTCAACGGTGGCGCCTGCAGCTTCGAGTTTTTCCTTGACTGTCTCTGCGGCCTTCTTGTCGACTTTCTCGACGACCGGACTGGACATACCCTCGACGAGTTCCTTGGCTTCCTTGAGACCGAGGCTGGTTGCGGCTCTGACCTCTTTGATAACCTGGATCTTCTTATCACCGATCGCGGTTATAAAAACGGAGAATTCAGTCTTTTCCTCTTCGGCCGCGGCTTCGCCTCCCGCTGCCGGGCCTCCCGCCGCCGCCACAACGGCCGGAGCGGATGCGGTTACACCGAATTTTTCTTCCAGTTCCTTGACGAGCTCGGACAACTCGATGACCGTCATGCCCTCGATTGCCGCGATGAGCTCTTCCTTGCTGAGTTTTTCCTTTGCCATATTATCTTCACCTCCGTGCATTATGGGAACGGATGCAGGCAAATCAACGTGAAGACATCCGATCCGCTTTTATTCAATACAGCCGGCCCACTGTCCGGCAGGTATTTCGTATCAAGGACAAAATGAACCTATCAGGCCTTCTCTTTTTCCTCTATCGCTTTCAGAGTCCTGACGAACTTCGACAGTACACCGTTTAAAACCATGGCGAGGCCCGATATAGGAGAGTTGAGCAGACCAACGGCCTGTGCGAGCAGTACATCCCGCGAGGGAAGTTTCGATATGTTGATCAGATCTTCGGCGCTCAGTATATCGCCGTACAGGTACCCCCCCTTGAGCTCGAGCGCGGTATCTTTCGACGTATCCACGAGTACCTTCGCGACACTCGATACATCTCCGTTAAAATACGCGACTGCGGTCGGATTGACGAGCAAATCATCCAGCCCTTCCCTGTCAAGATCGTGAAGAACCCGCAGGAGGAGGCGGTTCTTCATTACATGGAAATGCGCCCCCTTCTCCTTCAAGGTGTTTCTGAGCCCTGATATCTGCGGTACGTTCAGCCCACGGTAATCGACCAGGATAAAGGAATTATAGTCCTTCAGTTCCTCTTTCAGTTCGTTTACTTTATCGATCTTGTACTGCTGTGCCATGCTTCCGTCCTGTTCTATAGCGTTGAAAATCAGGCAATCTGCTTGTAGTCTATCTTCAATCCGGGGCTCATCGTCGAAGCCAGGTAAACCGATTTGATATATTCGCCCTTGAGGTCCTGCGGTCTCTTCTGCAGTACTCCCTCAAACAGCGCCCTGCAGTTCTCCGCGAGCGCACCGCTTTCCATCGATATTTTTCCTATGCCGAGATGAATGATATGGGTTTTATCGGCCCTGAATTCGACCCTCCCCTTCTTCACTTCAGTAACCGTTTGTTTAATATCGTTTGTCACGGTCCCTGTTTTGGGATTCGGCATGAGACCTCGAGTTCCGAGCAGCTGTCCGATTTTCCCCACGTGTTTCATCATATCGGGAGTCGCGACCGCCACGTCGAAATCGAACCATCCCCCCTTGATCTTGTCAATGAGATCGGTATCCCCGATATAATCCGCGCCCGCCTCCTCGGCTTCCTTTGCTTTGTCGGCCTTGGCGAAAACGAGTACACGTACCTGTTTTCCCGTTCCATGTGGAAGAACGACGGTATCCCGTATCGTATGCTTCTGCAGTATGTTGAGGTTGATGGATATCTCCACACTCTCATCGAATCCGGCGCACGAGACGCTTCTCAGCAGCTCCAGCGCCTCATCGATAGAATAGGACTTATTCGGGTCCACCTTGGACAGCGCTTCTCTGTACTTCTTACCCCGCTTCACTTCCCGTTTCCCCCGTTACTGTGCAATTTCCACGCCCATGTTCTGGGCCGTGCCGGCGATTATCTTCTTCGCGGCCTCGATATCATTCGTATTGAGATCGGGCATCTTGATTTGAGCAATTTCCTCGAGCTGTTTCTGGTTTATGGTCCCCACCTTGACTTTATTCGGCTCACCGGATCCCTTTTCTATATTCAGCGCTTTTTTTATGAGGATCGCGGCAGGCGGGGTCTTTGTAATGAACGTAAAGGACTTATCTTCGTAAACCGTTATTATAACGGGTATTATGGTGCCCTTCTTCGATTCGGTCTTCGCGTTGAAGGCCTTGCAGAACTCCATGATGTTAACACCCTGCTGACCGAGCGCCGGTCCTACGGGCGGGGCCGGATTTGCCTCTCCCGCCGGTATCTGGAGTTTGATCGTACCGCTCACTGCCTTTGCCATTGTATTCATGCTCCGATTACGCGTTCTTCGAACGCCGTTTTGCGCGGGTTTCGCGCGAATCGTAAATATAACGATACACACCGGTACCGTCAATTATAAAGTATATGCGGTTTTACCGCATCACGCTGCCCGCATGCAGGTGCCTGCGGGCGGCTATATCTTCTCGACCTGAAGAAAGCTGAGCTCAACGGGCGTTGATCTTCCGAAAATCTCCACCCGGACCTTTATCCTGCCCTTCTCGTTGTTGATTTCCTCCACCGTTCCGGTGAAGGACTTGAAGGGCCCGTCTATCACCCTGACCGATTCACCCACATCGTATAAAAGCCGGGGCGCTGAGAGTTTTTCACCCTTTATCTCACCCATACGCTGCAGAACGTTCTTTACATCATCGCTCGAAAGTGGAACGGGCTTCTTGTTTCTTCCGGACCCGACAAAGCTCGTGACCCCGGGTATCTTGGTGATATAGGAGAGAATTCTCTTCCACTCATGAGCGGGTTCGTCGGGAATGTTCATCTCGACGAGTATATATCCGGGAAAATATTTCTTCTTGGATACCCTCTTTTTTCCGTTTCTGACCTCAGCCACTTCTTCAGAAGGGACCTTTACCTGAAAAATATAATCCTCGAGGTGCTCGTTTTCGATGAGGTTGTGTATGCCCCTCTCTACCTTGTTTTCATACCCTGAATATGTATGGAGTACGTACCAGTTCTTTGCCATGTCAGCCGCCGATAACCGCAAACACCACCGTTTTGATGAGGTAATCAATGAGTGCAATAACTCCGGCGATGACAAATATGGAGATAATGACTACACGCGTGGATGTAAGGACCTCATCTTTGGAAGGCCAGTTGACTTTTTTCAATTCGGCCCTGGATTCCTTTAAAAAGTTAAAAACCTTTTTCAAGACGGGCTCCTTATTAGCTTTTAAGTTTTATCCGTGTTTATCTACCCAGGGATTGAAACAGGTGAATACCGGAAACATGCTTTTAATTAAAAAAAAATCGATGATCTCCGTCGGAATAGTGCCCACGGCAGGGTATTTTCCGGTGCGAATTTAAAGGAAAAATCATTCCCGGAAGGCATTCCGTAATAATGCAGGCCAGGCAGGATTCGAACCCGCAACATCCGGTTTTGGAGACCGGCGCTCTACCAGTTGGAGCTACTGGCCTGTACCTTCCTTACCACACGGTGACGAACGCGACGGATTCTTCACGACCGTCATCGTGAGACCGCGGCGCACCTTGTAACCCGTTCGCTTGCCGGGCCGCCGCCGAACCCCCGCACTCATCCAATACCGAAAACGTCCCCTTTTATATCACCGGTACAATCCCGTTTCAACCACCGCCTCAGTGCACGGGCTACTTGATACTCGCCTCTTTATGAAGCGTATGTTTTCCGCAATGGGGACAATACTTCTTCAGCTGGAGCTTTGAAGGCGTCCTCTTCTTGTTTTTCGTCGATGTGTAGTTCTTCCTCTTGCATTCCGAACATGCAAATGAAATGAGCTCTCTCATCGATGGTTATCCTCTTCAGCTGTTGAGCCCACAACCGGATTTGAACCGGTGACCTCGTCATTACCAATGACGTGCTCTTCCTCCTGAGCTATGTGGGCGAATTGGCACACCTGTGTGAATATAGCGAAAACGGAATGAAAGTCAAGATTTTTCCCGCTTGACGGAAACTGGGATGGGGAATATCGGGGCTCAATAAACGACCGGTATATAAACCGGAGGGATGGAGTTTGGATTCGTTCCCCCGGTTTATTTTCCGACGGCTTTCAACTCCCCGGACGGGGCCCCTTCAGGGGCGGGGGTTTCGCCGAGCTCTCTGAGTCTCTGCGCGCGCTCCTTCCTGTCCACATGCGGAAGCATCTCGCATGAACCTTCGAACACGACGCCGTCAGCCATCTTCAGCTTCTTTGTCTTTATATTTCCGTAGAGCTTTCCGCTGGGCAGCATCTCGAGCCGGTCCGCCGCCTCAACGTTTCCCTTTACCTCTCCCGCAATAACGATGGATTCGGCCTTGATATTCGCCCGTACCTTTGCTTTCTCACCTATGATGAGGAATCCCTTGGATATTATTTTTCCCTTGAATCTGCCGTCGATCTTGATGGAGGTGTTGAATTTCAGGACACCGTCGAATAACGTGGTATCGCTGAACGTCGTTGCGACCTTCTCGCCTTCCTTCAGATCGGCATATTCGTTCTTATTTTTCATGATTTACCCCGCACTCTCTGCGTTCGCTTCGCTCACTTTGTCGTCATGGTAAAAACGCCGTCCCAGTCGGAAGGGGGCGGATTTTTTGCGAGCTCGACACATCTGCCAATATACAGCTTTGTCGGCCCGTCGTCCGGTTCAAATTTAATGGCCGCCCTGAAATATTTTAGAGCCTCTTCAAACTTCATTTCCTTATAGAGCTTCAAACCCTGATTATAGGCCTTGATCATTTTTTTCTTATTTTCGCTCAGCATTCATCCATCTCCGTCTGACATACATTCATACCTTTACCTGAGAACATTCAAAAAAATGCCCGTTCCTGTCATTGCCACAGGCATTCACTTATACTCTGCCCCTTCCCATCTAAAACTTTTTACATCCACTTAAGCAATGCCC
>Ga0180432_10001982_pt1 | contig 31327 bp, 25 predicted proteins | sample SS_ome_10_FD_132414 | JGI IMG/M metagenome (GOLD analysis project Ga0180432, IMG submission 132414) | Hypersaline lake sediment archaeal communities from the Salton Sea, California, USA - SS_1_MS_2 metaG | ecosystem: Environmental > Aquatic > Non-marine Saline and Alkaline > Hypersaline >...
CTGGCGGAAACCTCAAATCACAAGCTCCAAATCACAGACAATACTAAAGCACCAAATTCCAAACAGGGTGCGCCTGTGGTCAGAGTGAAGGGCGACTCTTCGATCGCCGTAGGAGACCTCTCTGAGTTCCATTGCATTCCACCCACCTCACAGGCCATGGACGCTAACTTGGAGTGAGTGTCAGGTCCCCGACCTGACCTCGGTAGCAAGGACCTGAGCGTCCCGATCTATCGGGACAGCCACCAACAAAACGCGAGTGTCCCTTAAGTTGGCGCCCATGCCCCACAGGCTCCGACTCGAAATAGCTCGTGCTCCCCACACCCTTTTCTCCTCCTGTGCTCATTCCACGGGAGACTGTCATTACTGGTCGTCATATTCCCGGGCGCAGGCCAGCGCCGGGGCTTGTCCCTGCATGGTATAATATGACTTACACCAGTAGTGTCCCGTTGGTTAAGATCTGGAACGACCTTGGACCGGTCGGCACCGGACGAAGTCCCCCGGCATTCGGGTGCAGTGAAAAGCTTGCACATGAAAACCGCAATACGGGTCATCGCGCTGTTGCTCCTCCTTGGCCTGCTGTCAGGTCCAACCTGGCTTCCCCCGACTGTGGAAGGTGAGGCGGCTGCCGATGCCGCCGGCGCTTCAGCCGTCGCCTGGTGGCCCATGAAATACCATGACCCGCAGCACACCGCTGGCAGCCCCCTGGTTGGCCCTGAGGCGCCGCACCTTAAGTGGAGCTTCGATGCGGGGTCCCACATCATGGAGCCTGCTGTGGCTGCGCCCGACGGCACCATCTACTTCGTAGCATCCGACAGCACCGGGAACACCCTGTTTGCCCTGGACCCCGAGGGCACGCTGAAATGGAGATACGACCTCCCGCACGGCGAATGGGTTTGTGCCAACTCGCTGGCACTGGGAACCGACGGCACCATATACTTCGGCTCCGGCAGGACCGTTGAGATACGGGAACCCTCCGGTGCGGTGGGGAGCCATTCCGAGCCCGTTGGGTTCCATGCGCTGAGCCCCGAAGGGCAACTCAGGTTGACGTTCCCTGCCGACGGCATGGTAGCCGGGCCGGTCGTTGTTGGTCATGATGGCACCATATACTTCTCCACTACTCGTGAGAACTACTCTGAGGGCGACCCCGGCCGGTTTGCCTATCTCTACGCTCTCAACCCCGACTCCAGCGTCCGGTGGCGCTACGGTGCCGACGGATGGATCACGTATTTCGCCGTTGCCCCCGGCGGGGAGGTCTATTTCACCCTGTGGAGTGCGGAGTCGCTCTATGCGCTGGACACGGAGGGTGCGCCCAGGTGGGACTGCCGGATGACGGAGGAGGTGCCGGCTCCCGTCATAGGTGCTGACGGTGCCATATACCTCGATGCGATATCCCTGATTGTCCTGGATCCGGATGGTTCGGTGAGAAGTGTCCTTGGTGGCGAAGGGGTTTCGGTACACGGGTGCCCGGCCATAGCCGTCCATGGCACTATCTACGCAGTCGGTACCCGCGAGGTGAAGAATGATGGGAGACGGCTCCTGCCGACCCTGTCGGCCTTCGGCGCAGATGGAGACGTCAGGTGGACGTACCGCCCTGATGATTCAGAATGGGCGAGCGGCTGGCCCATCGTCGACGGCGCCGGAACGGTATACGCCGGGAGCGTGGACGGACGGCTCTCTGCCATCGCCAACGGCACACAGAAATGGGTCTGCCAACTGGGCGAGGACAGGCTGGCTTCCCCGATCATTGCCGGTGACGGTACGCTGTACGTTGGCTCTGCGAACGGCACCCTCTATGCGGTCGGAAATACGGGCTCCCCGGTTGCTGACGGGCAGACTCTTGGAGCCTGGGTCTGGGTTGTGGTCGGCCTGGCGGTCGTCTCGGCGGCAGGTATTGCCGTGCTGCGCCTGGCCAGGCGGTGAGCGCGATAGCCGGGGAACTGTGAGATGAAGGAGCGGCTGGTGCAAGCCAAGTGGAAGGCCGGCGGCCCTCGCAACGTGCACCGCTGCAGCAGCCGCCGGCCGCACGCGTATCCCTGTGTGATGTGTCTCGCTGTGGGACAGGCCTATTGCCTGAGCGCCTCACAGCAGCCCCAGAAGTCCTCTTCCAGATAGTTGCCGTCCTTGTCCAGGCACTTGCCTTCGAACTCATACACCGGGACCACATACTCCTGCTTGTCGGTTGCCGCCTCCATCCAGTATGCCAGGCGGACTTCCTCCACCAGCACCCTGGCGCACTTGGACGGCGCAGCGCAGGTGCCTTTGCCGGCCACCAGCTCATTGTATGCCTCCTGGGCCGACTTGATGGAGACCACCCTGTATGCTTCCACGTCCCTCCAGACCTTCAGCACGTCCACGTCCACGACCTCCCCCTCGTGGGCAACGCGGACCGCGAACTTGGCCCCGGGGCCGGTCGTAGGCAGGCCATTTATCAGATGTCCAAACCTTACCAGGAGGTGAGTTACGTAATCACCCTCTTCCCCGGTATAGCTGCCTCCCGCCATGACGTCCATGACGTAGGCATCCGAAGGCAGGAGTCCCGCTCCCGACAGGAAGTCGGTGGCGATCTTCTCGGCCTCCGCGCTGGAGGGCAGGGTGGGAGGAAACGGCGGGAACGGCTTGTCCACCTCCCCTCCCAGCACGGCATACTCCACGGCTCCCGAGTCGACCCAGACCGCAAGCTGCCTCTGGTCCGGGCCGCTGGGGTCCAGCATGGCCACCCTCATACCATCGTCCACTGTGCCGGCGCCACCCTCAAAGCCCAGCTTCCTGCCCAACTCTGTCACCGATTTGGCGCTTACCACGGCCGGCTTCACCTCATATACCATTGCCATGCCACCAGCTTCGGGCAGCAGTGCGAGCGATTCGATGACAAAGTCCTCCGCCGAAGCCGAGGAGGCATAGAGATTCACGCCGAACGCCTCAGTCTTGGCCTGTCCTCCCCCAACGCCGTCATATACCGGATAGGCAGCGCCAGCAGCAATGACCAGGGCGATAAGTACCAGAGCTATTACCTTTGTTCTTTTCGTCATTTGGCATACCTCCTACGGGACGACGGAGTCCGTTACGCAATTCGTGAGTGGCACGACGGTCTTGTCGTGCCATATACACCCTCCTGCTCCGACTGCCAAGTACGGGGGCGAGTCAATGGATTAACGTAGAGGTCTTCTCAGACAGCCCAGCTTCCATCTCAAGCGCCTTGGCGAAGGCCACGGTTACAGGTGAGTTGATCCTCATGCTATCCCCGGCGTCAGTACTCTACGGGAACTCAGGATGTTCAACACCGATCCCTTGAAGGATGAGGCACAGGATAGTCATGCCGGCAACGAAGTACGCGACGAGTGCGACCGTGCGCGGGATACGGGACCCAGGCAGAGGCAAGCCAATATTGACAAAGGGAATCATGAAGGGAGTGGCGGTGCAATAGCGCTTGTAGGCAACGTCGAATTGTTGGATAAGCTGCCTCTCCTCCCAGAGTGCAAGCAGCACATACAGGTAGAGCACCGTGAACCACATCATGTACCCGGCAGTGCCACTCACGGCGAGGGCTAGTCCGAAGGTCCAAAGGGCAATGCCAAGGTGCTGGGGATGCCTTACTGTGGCATACAGCCCATGCGTCTGGAGGCGTTTCTCTCTGTACGCCCGAAACACCTGGATGAACCCAAGGATGCTCATGGCCAGACCAGCAGCCACACTCGCCTGTGCTATCATCAAACGGGTATTGGAGTTGGAGCCAACCATGCCCCTAGCTATCCAGTCTCCGACATTGTGTGACAGGCCAATCCGCTGGAGCAGCACAGCCACTATGGAAATCAGGCCACCGCCAAGGAACGGTGTCACCATCAAAGAGATGAGCCCCACCACGGCTGGCAGACTACCGACAAACGCAGGGAGATAGAGTACCCCCGAACCCAGTGCCAGCGCCTGTCTCTCAGTCCGTGACGGATCGCGCCTCAGCCTCCGCGCGATAATGAACGCAAGAAGAACAATCAGCAGGAGGAACACGACTGTGACAACAACTGGAAGTACGTCTTGCCATCCCTCCAGTGCTGAATATCCAGGGAATCCATTCCACTTCTCCAGCCAACTGTAGATCACATTGCCAGCGTCGTACGTGTCGCAGAGCCAGACTACTCCCCGGATTACCCCGAAGATCGTCAGGCCCAGCACAAGAGCCAATACCCAAGACTTCGCGGCTGGTCTTCCGCCAATGTCCCCGGCCTGTATTGCGGTCTTTGCCGTAACACGAAGCCTTGTGGAAGAACCTCTCCGTGAGCGACGTGTCCTTATCAGTATCCTGGATGTCAAGAACATTCAACAGTGCTGATAAGAAGTGGGGCCAATTGGGCTATTGTGCACTTCTCTCTCAAATGATAGCTCAATTATACTGCTACCTCCTAGCCGTAATAACGCAGGGATTTGGGGCCAATCCATACGTGAGATGCAAGTCATCTCCATCCACGCAGAGTCTCATTCAAAATGGACTGCGCTTAGTCCGAGACTTTGCTTGAAAGCCCTATGCGAACTGTATAGGTTGAGTTGAATGGTTTTGCGTATCTTGATCTCATTGATAACATCAACGATCGATGTACCCTCCAAAGTGCCTACGCCTCGTCCAGGACTTCGCCTGGAAGAGGTGGCCCGCTTGAGCGGGCAGGTCACCTCTCAGGGAACACTGACGAGACAGGCACAGAGTCACTGATGACTCCCGTCCATCGCAGCTTCGTCGATTCCGTTGGGCAGGGTTGTCCAGTAGGAAGAGCCGCATCTCGGCAATATGGCTCCAACTGCACCATCATGGGATAGTCCGTCGCCCACTCTTCCTTGTGCACATGGAGGCCAGGCGATCTGAAACAGAACAACCTGGCCTCCAATAGGTATATAGCTATCGAGGCAGGAGGATGGCAAGGAAGCGCGCCAGAGGAGAACGCCCTGCTGGATATGCTAGCCAGCCATCCCGGTGACCAGTATCTCCCCCGTATGAGCCTCGATTAGAAAGACAGCGCTATTTGTTAACTCTGTGCTTTCTCTCACCTCGTCGACGACGACCCTCCACACCAGATGCTGTATCCAATCGGGCTCGAGGGTAACCTCCAACACAGGTTCACTCACCAAGACCCCTTTTCCGGTTTTCTCCTCGAAAGCCGCTGTGGCAATGGCCTGTGCGTCACCCTTGGTTACGCTCGGGGAGGCGAAGGGCTCGATCTCCAAGTACTTGCTCACAAACATTGTCACCTCGCCCGTAGCCGCATTCACCGACACGTAAGCCATGTTGGGAGTAGTGGCTCCCCCAATGACTTCTGCCCATTTGAAGTCATATTCGCTGTAGGTCCCACGGTCGCACAGTTGGCTGTCCACGGGTGCGAGGGCGGAGAACCCCGCGCGGGATTCTTCGGCAAATCTGGTGGCAATGGACCGGGCCTCATCCTCACTGACCATCACATCTGAGCTCCGTGAAGTACGGTAGAGCGCTACCTCGACCATACCATTAGCGAGGTTTACCCCGTACTTGGCCCCATCGCATTTCAGCATGACCAGCTTGCTGGGATTGGAGCCATCCGGCGTGTATGCTACATTCGCCAGTTCCAGATCTGGCAGACTGGCCCCCTCGAATTGACGAACCGCCTCCATTGCCTCGTCCACGGTTATCGGCCCACTCGGCGCCATGGGGACACCCTTCTCAGCTCCAGCCGAGTTCAGGCCAACAACCATAACAGACACAGCAATTATCGCCACCACACCTACTGCCACCACACCCAGAAGCCAGTTCCTCTTGCTGACCAACATTGGCTTCTTCATTTCCCTCCTCCTCCTTCGTCTCCATAGGATGCAGGGATCACCTTAACAGTATCATCGCCTTTCGCTACATAGCTTCCCGTACCCCAGAGCGCTCCATAGGTGCTGAGCATCATTGCTCTAGCATAGGTGTGAGCCTCATCAACTGTGTCAATGTCGTTGATCAGGTGATCGAAGAAAAAGCCCTCCCACCACACAGACCAAGGACGATAGATCGTCTCTCTGAAGCCTACACAACAGTCCACTCCCGCGTCAACTGCGCTGTCAACACAGTTGTTCTGGCCTCCGGAATCGTTGCCGGTCTCGCATCCAACCAAGGTCATTAGCAACAAGTCATCGATATCCTCCATGCCGGCAAAATCCCATTCATATATATAGCTTAAATGACCGGGCTCCCACCCGAACCGTAGCGTTGTAGGGTTTGCATGATGATGCCAGGCGAATACAGCATCCTCATTCATGCAATACTCACCATCATCAAACTCACCATTGACATCGATAGAGCAGTTGTACTCGTTGTCCGTCTCAAACCAATCTTCTATATCATCGTCCTTCATTGCCGAGTCGTAACCATCGTATTCAAAGGAGAAGCGATCTGCCCATGGCGGATCGTGTTGGTGCTCCGCAGTTGACTCGGAGCCGGGAATAAAGGCTATGGCTACTATTAGTGCCTTAATTCCTCGAGACTGCGATGAAAAACAAGAACTCATGCCGCCAATTGCAGCAATTGTTCGGTAGATGCGCCTAAGATGTGTATTTGTGGTTTCGACGCTCTCATCATAAGGAGGGGCGACGCCTTTGTCATCCTCTCATACTTGAGTTGTGGGCGAAGCCCACGTTAGGATCACAACAAAACCCGTCGCTCTTATCCACTCTCCACGCGGCTTTCAGCCTATATCCACGTAGTTGAATTGTAGCAGTGTGACGATTTTACCACTGCCAAACGACTATCTCAAGCCCCCGTACCGGTAACATTCTTAAATGAGTTGACACGGCCCCCCTGCACTCTGGGAAAGGTAACATTTTATATATGAAGAGTCGGATTGGTATCCCTTCGGTAAGCACCATAAAACCCTTATGGCGGGAGAGGCGCCATGCTAAAGGTAAGAGACAACCGGGCTCGATCTAGAGGATTTCTGGAGCGACTTCAAGCGCGACGAGGCGCTTTGGGAAGGTAGCGGACGAGGCTATTGCAGAATGCTGTGGTCGACCTCGTGTCTCGGAACGTGACGCAGGATTATGGAGACGATGTCGCACCTGTCCGCGGCTACCTCTCGATTGTAGATATACAGCCCTCCCACTGCTGGGACTGCTGTTGCAGCGGGAAAGCAACCCCTATGCGGATGCCAACGGTCTGCAACCTCAGCCGGGTAGATTGGACCGCTAATCAGTGTTTCCCCTCACGTCCGTCTTTATCAGCCACGCTGAGCCGCCCAGCCATCCTGCCACGATGAACCCACCGTCACAGGTCTGCTGCACACAACGGCCCCAGCCGTCATCAGAGCCACCATACATCTTCTTCCATTGCTCGTTGCCATTAGAATCAGTCTTTATCAGTAGCGCCTCCGGACTGACATCCTGCTGGGGCTCGGAGCCCGTTGGCTCTCCCCCTCCAAAAGCATTTGCCTGCCCTGCTATGATGTAGCCAGCATCGGACGTCTGCTCAACGCAGTACCCAAAATCGGGACCTGAACGGCCAAAGGCCCTGTTCCACAACTCCTCTCCACTTGAATCAGTCTTTATCAGCAGTACACCGCCGCTCGGATCAGAACCCGTCCACCCTGCGATAACGTAGCCACCGTCGTTGGTCTGCTGTACACAAAAGGCCCCATCGCCGCCTTCTCCGCCGAAGGTCCTGGTCCATTCCTCATTCCCGCTCGAATCGGTCTTTATCAGCCACATATCATTGAGACGGATGCCATAAGAGCTCGTCTCTCCCGCTACAACATAGCCACCATCTGAAGTCCTCTGCACACAACGGCCGCGATCGTGATCGGGCCCGCCGAAGGTCTTGTTCCATTGCTCGTTCCCGTTGGAGTCCGTCTTGATGAGCCACACGTCGGACCTACCTGCACCGTAGGATGATGTGTCTCCCGCTATGATATAGCCGCCATCCGCGGTTTGCCGCACGGAGTAGCCATAATCAGTCTTAGGCCCGCCGAAGGTCTTGTTCCATTGCTGGTTTCCGCTGGAATCCGTCTTTATCAACCACACGTCATAGCTATCGGTCGTCCCATGGGACCTTGTATACCCTAGTATCACATACCCATTATCAGAGGTTTGCTGGACACAACGGCCGTAATCTTTGTAAGAGCCGCCGAAGGTCTTGTTCCACTGCTCGTTTCCACCCGAATCCGTCTTTATCAGCAGTATGTCACTCCCTATGGCACCGTACGAGGCTGTATCTCCAGCCAAGATGTAACCGCCGTCTGATGTTTGCTGAACAGAGTAGGCCTTGTCATACATTGAGCCGCCAAAGGTCTTATTCCATTTCTCCACCGGATGACCGCAAGAAATGCATCCGACAACAGAAGCCATGATCAGCATGGCTGATATCAGTGTTGCTGCGATTCTACTCATCATGTGGTCTTCCTGGATGCAAGACCAAAGCTGCTATCTTCTATTCCACTCTCTCAGGCTAGGACATCTAGGCTACAGTAGTATCAGATTGTAGCCTCACTCCGCATAGTTTGTCAAGACACTCATGTTGACCTTGATCACTGACCGGTCAAAGCTGATCAGGTATGGCAGACTTTCACCCAGGAGCTGAGGGTGATGAGCCGGAGGCGAAGCAAGCTGGCGATCGAGTATGGCATAGCCCCGTTCAAGAACCACCTAGGAGCCTGTCCGAGTAATCCCAATGTCGTGCCTGAGGGATCTCGTTTTCTTGCCTCGGTTAGCTTTGGCTCAAGCGTTACTCGGACACCCTCCTACGGATGAGAGAAGTCCTCCCCCTGGTTGAAGGGGCTCACCCCACCCCGTGCATGTCGCGCTGCCGCGGGTGCCCCCGTCCGGCAGACCTCCGTTGCCAAGGTGATCGATTTGGGTGTATTGTGTTCCACCAGGTTCTCACCCCCACCCCTCCCAAGCCCGCATACCCGTTGAGAGGGATGGGACCGGTTGTGCCGGGCATCGTTGAGCCCGGCTACGCCTGCTACTATGGCAGGGGGACCTCCTATGCGAGCGCGCGGGGGTATTGATGGAACTCCAGGTCGGGGATATACTACGGCTGAGGAAGCCGCACGCCTGCGGCTCTTACCGATGGGAGGTGGTACGGGTAGGCACCTACATCAGTATCAAGTGCCTCAAGTGCGGCCATCGGGTCGTCCTGGAGAGAAAGGCCCTGGAAAAGCGGGTGAAAGCGGTCCACAAATCGGGGGCGGAAGAGCCCGCCAGCGATTTCACACGGCCGGCTGCTCCGCCCGACCACCTGTGACACCACAGTTGCCACCCTCCAAGCACGGGGCGGGGGGCTCAACTCGGCAGTCTGACACGCGCGGTATAACCTTGCAGCGGCTGGGCCGCACATAGAATATCTCGGGCGTTCACCGGGGGCAGCGGACGCCTGTCTCCCGGATGTGCTTATCGAGTCAGTTTCGAGGGGGTGCAGTACCATGGCAGACGAGGTGGAAATCGGAGTTGTCAGCGATTTCTTCGCCCGGCCCGTCGTGGCGGGCATCGAGCTGACAGGCACGCTCAAGGTGGGGGACAAGATCCGGATCAAGGGGCACACGTCAGACCTCGAGCTTGCCGTCACGTCGATGCAGATCCAGAACCAGAACGTGGAGGAAGCCAAGTCGGGCGAGTCGGTCGGGATCAAAGTCCCCGATCGAGTGCGCAGGGGAGACAAGGTCTATAAGCTCATAGACTGAGACCAAAGGCCGGAAAGACCACGAGTATCTCGCAACAGCAGCGTTCGGGCGCGGCCTCTGGGGACGGACATGGCTTGCGGGTAGCCGGTAGGGGCGCGCCCGTTGCCACGCCCCCCACCGACGAGAATCGCTACATGGCCTTGACCAGGTTGGCCATCTCGATGCCGCTCATCGCAGCCTTGAACCCAGCATTGCCTTCCTTGGTGCCAGCCCGCTCGATAGCCTGCTCCAGGTTGTCCGAGGTTATGACACCGAAGATCACAGGAACACCGGTATCCAGCCCCACTTTGGCCACCCCTTTGCTGACCTCGGCCGCAATGTAGTCGAAGTGGGGAGTGCCGCCGCGAATCACCGCGCCCAGGCACAGGACGGCATTGTACCTGCCGCTCTGCGCCAGCTTCTTCGCCACGAGCGGAATTTCAAAAGAGCCGGGCGTCCAGGCCACATCGATATCCTCCTGCTTCACGCCGTGGCGGGTCAATCCGTCCTCAGCGCCCTCCAGCAAGCGGACCGAGATGAACTCATTGAACCGGGAGACTACAAGGGCGAACTTGAGATCCTCTCCCAGAAGCGCTCCCTGGTATTGCTTGCCCATTGTTCCCTCCTCTTACTGCTCGGGGACGAAATGGTGCCCCAGCTTCTTGCCCTTGGCCTCGATGTAGGCGGCGTTGTGGGCCGTGATCGGCGCCACTATGGGCACCGTCTCCACCACTTTGAGACCGTAGCCCTCCAGGCCTACCACCTTCTTGGGATTGTTGGTGAGCAGGCGGATGTTCCTGACGCCCAGGTCCACCAGAATCTGGGCACCGATGCCGTAGTCACGCAAGTCAGGGGCAAAGCCCAGGATTTCATTGGCCTCTACCGTGTCCATGCCTTCATCCTGCAGCTTGTAGGCGCGGAGCTTGTTATGCAGACCGATACCCCGGCCCTCCTGCCGCATGTACAGGAACACCCCCCTGTCCTCGGCCGCGATGTCCTGCAGCGCCATGGCCAACTGTTCCCCGCAGTCACAGCGCAGGCTTCCCAGGACGTCACCGGTGAGGCACTCGCTGTGTACCCGGACCAGCACCGGGGCCTCCCCGGAGATGTCCCCTCTAACCAGGGCCAGGTGCTCGTCCGGATCGACTATGCTCCTGTACGCAATGGCCGTGAACTCGCCGTACTTCGTGGGCATACTGGCTTCCGCTACCCGCCGTACAAGCTTCTCGTTGCGGCGACGATAGGTTATCAGGTCAGCAACGGAGATGATCTTCAAGTGGTGTTTGGTGGCCATCTTCTTCAACTGGGGCAGGCGCGCCATGGTCCCGTCTTCGTTCATGATCTCACAGACGACGCCTGCCGGGTACAGACCGGCCAACCTTGCCAGGTCAACGATCGCCTCCGTGTGACCCGCACGCACGAGCACACCGCCCTCGCGTGCCCGGATAGGGAAGACATGCCCAGGACGGGCGATGTCCTCGGGCCTCGTGGCCGGGTCTATGACCGCCTTGACGGTGGCGGCGCGGTCATGGGCGGAAATGCCGGTGGTGACGCCGTGTTTGGCCTCGATCGATACCGTAAAGGCGGTGGAGAACCTGGCCGTGTTGTCCTGCACCATCATCGGGATATTCAGCTCGTCAAGCCTCTGCCCGATTATCGGCATACATATCAGCCCCCTGGCCTCCATGGCCATGAGGTTGATGATCTCCGGCGTGACCTTCTCCGCGGCCACAGCGAAATCACCCTCGTTCTCACGGCTCTCGTCATCGACGATGATTACGACCTGGCCGGCCCTAATGTCCTCGATGGCTTCAGGAATTGTGTTCAACGGCATACAAGCTCACTCCCTAGGTCGAAGACAGGGCTCTGGATGCGGTGAAACCATGCTCGCCGAGGAACTCGAGAGTGATCCCACCCCCAGCCTCACCCAGCCTTTCTACGTATTTGGCGATAATGTCCGCCTCAAGATTGACCGCATCTCCTGTCTTCCTGTCGCCCAAAGTGGTGTGCTCCCGCGAATACGGTATCAGCGCCACACTGAATGAGCCGGAGTCCCGGGCAACCACGGTCAGGCTCACCCCGTCTACAGCAACAAATCCCTTCTCCACTACGTATTTCATCACCTGCTGCTGAGCGCTGATCCTGGCCACCACTGACGTCTCGACGGGGTCCAGAGAGGCGATCTTGCCGGTGGCGTCGACATGTCCCTGCACCAGGTGCCCCCCGAGCCGCCCCCCGACCAGCAGGGCCCTCTCCAGGTTGACTGTCGAGCCCGGGCGCAGCGCGCCCAGGTTAGTGCGGCGCAGGGTTTCGGGGGACACGTCCACAGCGAAGGAGTGGGCATCCAGGGCAACCACGGTCAGGCAGGCCCCATTCACAGCCACGCTGTCGCCAAGCCTTGTCCCCTGGATAACTTCGGTGGCGGAAACTGTGAGCTTGCCCGGCCTGATCGACTTGACGATGCCGATCTCTTCAACAATGCCCGTAAACAAGTCGTGCTACCTGATCTCTTCCCTGGAGCCGTCGCCAGGTCAACACCGAGGAGGCGACGCTACTTCTCGAGGTACCCGCTAATCAAAATATCGTTGCCCAGCTTCTCCACCTTGACCCGGGCGAAGTTCATTGCCTGGGCTACCTTTTCAACACCCTTGCCCTCTACCGGGTTCTTCGCCTTCTGTCCGCCAATTATGATCGGGGCGACAAAGGCCAGGAGCTTATCGACCAACCTGTCTTCGGAAAGGGAGCCGAAGACGCCGGCTCCACCCTCCACCATCAGGCTGGTGACCTGCCTCTCGCCAAGGAGCTTCAGCAGAGCCCCCAGGTCCACCAGATCATCCTTGGATGGCAACTGCACCACCTCAGCCCCAGCTTCCTCGAGAGCCCTGATCCTCTCCGGGTCCGCGCCCTTAACCACAGCGATCATGGTCTTGCCAGGCATCTGGAGCACCCTGGCCGTGGGTGGGGTTCGTCCGGTGCTGTCCACCACGACTCGCAGCGGCTGCTTCTCTGTCAGCCCTCCGTCCCTGCCGGCACGCACGGTGAGCTGCGGGTCGTCGATGATAATGGTGTCCACACCCACCATGATGGCGTCCATCTGGTGGCGAAGGCAGTGCACATACCGTCTCGATTCCTCGCCACTGATCCACTTGGAGTCACCCGTCTTGGTGGCGATCTTGCCATCGAGGCTCATGGCAAATTTGCCTACGACGAAGGGGATGCCGGTGGTTACATACTTTACATATGCCTCGTTCAACTCCGTCGCCTCGTCTTCGTGTTCACCGAGGATCGTGGCAATGCCTGCGGCCTCCAGCTCCGCCTTGCCGCGGCCGGAGACTTTGGGGTTGGGGTCCAGCGTAGCAATGTGGACCTCGGCAACACCTGCAGCAATGATCGCCTGGGTGCAAGGCGGGGTACGCCCTTGGAAGCAGCAGGGCTCCAGCGTCACGTACATGGTTGCCCCCTCCGCCTTGTCCCCCGCTTGCTGAAGGGCCACCACCTCGGCGTGGTGTGAACCGGGCGGCTGCGTGTAGCCTTCGCCGACGATCGTCCTTCCCTTTACCACCACCGCTCCCACCGCCGGATTTGGGCTGGAATGCCCAAGGGCAAGTTGGGCCAGTGACAGGGCGTGCTGCATGTAGTCCATCAGGTGGTCCTCCACGGGCTATCCGCAGGAACTCTCGGTACCACGGGAACACATCCAGGGAGGAAGGGTACTGGACAGAACAGTGCTGAGGACTGCCCCCTGCACCGTTGTTGTGCCTGATCCGCTTCGCCAGATACGAAACTATAACTTTCAAAGACGGTTGTCAAGTTTTGGCATACCGGCCCGAATCCGTGGACTGGCGTGCATCACGTGTCTCGAGCGGGGACCCCGGCCCAGGACCCCAGACTGGAGACTGAGCACATGCTGGCTGCAGCGATCACTGGCATCGGTCTGATAGGCTACCCAAGGATTCATCCTGCGGGTGACTTCTCCGGAGCCGTGTCCACGGACCATGGTTCATCCACCTTGGTTGAATAGCCTCAAACCTCAGTCTATACTATAGCCGTTCCCTGCTCAGAGAGGGCAGGGAACCGCAGTGCCAAGCCGCCGGGAAGGCGGTGATTGCCCGTAGCCCTGCCATCTATAGAGACAGGCCTAGCTCCCAACGAAGTCAGGAGGGGCGAAATGGGGGAGATGAAGAGCGCCTACGAGAAGGCCATGGAACGGGTGGCCAAGATAGGAGAGGCTTCCCGGGAAGAGAAGCTGACCTGGAAGTACGTCCCTGAAGGAAGGAGACTGGCGGGTGACTACCTGAAGGAGGAGCGGAACCTGGTAGCCGACCTGGGCGCGTATGGGGATGAAGAGAAGGCCTACGTCGCCCGAGGCATTGAGGAGGTGCTTCTCAGGAACATCAACCTGCCCGTCAATGATTTCGCCAGGCAGAGCACCCGAAAGGCGATGGAAGGCATCAAGCTGGTGAAGCAGGACAAGGCGGCCCTGGAAAACGTGTACAGCAAGATGAGACGCATCTTTGATCACTATCAGCAGGAAGGCGAGCAGCAGAGAAGACAGTCCTACGAGACGCTGAGACAGAGGTTCCAGGCCAGGTTGCAGCAACTGGCGCAGCAGCAGGGCTTGCCCCCTGGAAGCCGAATCGATGCGGAGAGCCAGCCCCAATTCCAGGAGGAATGGCGTCGTACGCTGGCCCAACTGGACTCCCAGTACGTCACCTTGTTGGATGAATACAAGCAGGAGATATCAAGCATACGCTAGAAGGGACATCGCTGTACGCAAGACTATCGCCGCTTGTCAGGAGGTATCCGACGCCCCATGAGCAGCCCCACAATAAGCTGGACGTGATGGAGCAACCCTGACCTTGTCCGCCAAGAAGAAAGCAAGACGTACCTCACCGTCCAAGTTTTACGGAGTGCTGGCAGCCGCACTGGCGGCGGGCATAACTGTAGCCCTGCATGAGGGCCCGGACTTGGGTTGGGTGGTCTCCTGGCTGGTGGCTGTCAACGTCGTCGCCCTGCTGGTGTACGGCTTCGACAAGCTGCAGGCCCAGGGGCAGAGAGTGCGTGTGCCAGAGAACGTGTTGCACGGCCTCGTCCTCGTGGGGGGCTGGGGAGGCGGTCTGGCCGGCATGGTGCTGTTCCGTCACAAGATAAGCAAAGGCAGCTTCCAGAGGGTCTTCTGGGCCATCGTCATCCTGGAGATCGCCGCCATATGCGCCTGGCGTTTCGTACTCTACGACTAGCGGCCAGACCCCGCGAATAGCGGGGCCGCTGCCTGGCGAAAGGCTGGACCCATGTATTCTCAGCCATCGGCGAGCCCCCTGGACCTCACCTACATCGGCCACGGTACAGTCCTGATCGAGATGGATGGGGTCCGCCTGCTGACTGACCCCCTGCTGCGTGACCGTGTAGGCCCTCTCCGGCGGCAGGGCTCCAAGACCCATTTGGACAAATGCCGCACCGCTGACGCGGTGCTGATTTCGCATATGCACTGGGACCACCTAGACCCGCCATCTCTGCGACTGCTCGATCCGGCAACTCCATTGATAGTCCCTCAGGGCGCTGAACGGATACTCCGACGCCACGGGTTCCGGCACGTGCAGGAGATAGGAGTGGGCGACAGTACTGCACTGGGCGCGGTGGGACTGACTGCTACGTGGGCCAGACACCCCCGGTCGCGTCACCCTCTGGGACCCAGCGCCGATTGCCTGGGCTTCGTTATGCGCGGGCGGTTTGAGGTCTACTTCGCCGGGGACACGGGTCTGTTCCCCGGCATGGGCAGCCTGGCCGAGCGCCTTGACGTGGCACTGCTGCCTGTGTCGGGCTGGGGACCGACGTTGACCAGCGGGCACCTCTCCCCCCGCCGGGCCGCTGAGGCCCTTACTATGCTGCAACCCCGCCTGGCTATTCCCATCCACTGGGGTACCTACTGTCCGCTGGGGATGGGCTGGCTGCGCCCGCAGTTCCTGAGCCAACCACCTTATGCCTTTGCCGGGCACGCCGCTCAACTTACGCCAGAGGTCGAAGTGCGCATCCTGGCACCAGGAGACGCCCTTCACCTGGAAGGGACCGGGTTTGACGCGGGGACGTAGGCTGCCGCACGGCGTACGCTTCGTGCTGCGGGCCTTTCTCATCCTCCTCATACACATGTTCGCACTCGGCGTCATGGCCGAGGTGCTCCCCGGCCTGTCTATGAAGACCTGGGAGACCGACATGTGGGGGGTGGTGGTCATTGCGCTGCTCAATGCCCTCCTGCGGCCCATACTGCTGCTCTTCACCTTGCCCTTTGCCGTGCTCTCCTTTGGCTTGTGGACCCTCGTCCTGAACGGCGGGATGATCATGCTCGCATCCAGGGAGATCGTGCCCGGGCTCACGGTCGACAACTGGGGAATTGCCATCGTAGCCGCGCTCGGGATGGCCGCCATCAACATGGGCATTACCGCACTCCTGGCGCTGAATGAGGAGGACTCCTTCTATCATAATGTGGTCCGTCGTCTGGCCCGCCGGTCGGCCCCGCCGGACCAGTCACAAGTCCCGGGCACCGTATTCATAGAGATAGATGGGCTGGCCGAGCCCGTCCTTCAACAGGCAATGCGCGACGGGTACATGCCCCATCTGGCTCAGTGGGTCCAGTCGGGAAGCTACAAGCTGGTGGAGTGGGACTGTGGAGTGCCTTCTCAGACTTCGTCGAGCCAGGCAGGAATGCTGTGCGGCAGGAACTACGATATCCCCGCCTTCCGTTGGTACGAGAAAGACAATGGCCGCCTGATGGTCTCCAACCACCCTGCCGATGCGGCTGCGATCGAGGGAAGACAGTCCACCGGCAACGGACTGCTCAGCCAGTCGGGGTCCAGCCTGGGGAACCTGTTGTCGGGGGACGCCGGGAGGAGCCTGCTGACCATGAGCACGCTGACATCACGCGGCCACCTGCGCGGAACAGGCTCGGCCTTCTACCTCTACTTCCTCAATCCCTATAACTTCCCCAGGGCCCTGGTGCTGATGGCCTGGGAGGCCGTCAAGGAGACCTGGGAGAGAATGGGGCAGATCCTCCGCAACGTGCAGCCTCGTGTCCACAGGGGCCTGAGCTTCCTGGTTCTGCGCGTTGTGTCCACCGTGCTTCTGCGGGAGATGAACGTCTACATCCTGATGGACGAGATGTTCTCGGGCGTGGCAGTCAACTACACCTGCTTCGTAGGCTATGACGTGGTTGCCCACCACGCCGGGCCGACCCGGCCCGACGCCATGAAGGTGCTGCGAGACCTGGACCGCCAGATCGAGCGCCTGGAGAGAGTGGCAGCTCACTCGCCGCGTCCCTACAGGTTCGTCGTTCTCTCCGATCACGGGCAGAGCCAGGGCGCCACCTTCCGCCAGCGCTACGGCAAGACGCTGCAGGAGGTGGTGCAGTCGCTGCTGCGCGGCGACGTGCAGGTACAGAGCTGGATCGGCGAGGAGAAGGGATGGGGCCACCTCAACGCGCTGCTCACCGATGCCGTCCAGACGGACATCCTGGCGGGGCGCGCTGCCCGGCTGGCCCTTCGCGGCCGTACCCACGACGGGTACGTGGAGTTCGGGCCTGACCGGAAGGCGCGGGAAGTCAAGGATGCCACGGTCGTCTTCTGCGGCTCGGGCAACCTCGGCCTGGTCTACTTCGCCGACTGGCCGCAACGACTCTCGTTAGAGGAGATCGAGGCCAGCTACCCCGGCCTGATTCAAGGCCTTGTCGGTCACCCGGGGATCGGATTCATCATGGTGCGTTCGGAGAAGCACGGGCCCCTGGTGATGGGCAGGGACGGCATACACTACCTGGCCGACGGGCACATCGACGGCACCGACCCCCTGGCCGTTTTCGGAGACCACGCGGCCAGACACCTGGGCATCCTGGATACCTTCCCTCACGTGGGGGACATCGTCGTCAACAGCTTCTATGATCCCGTCACCGACGAGGTCGCCGCCTTCGAGGAGATGGTCGGGTCCCACGGGGGGCTGGGTGGTGACCAGACACGGGCCGTGCTGGTGTACCCATCGGACCTGTCGATAGATGGAGAGCAGATCATCGGAGCTGTCGAGATGCATGGCGTGCTGGCCAGGTGGGTGAACCTCCTACCGCTCCCCAACGACTCCGGCGAGGCAAAAGAGTAGACGCGTGCCGGCCGCGCCTCCGCAGCCGGTTCTGGATGCCAGTCAGGCTGGAGCGGACGCCCCACGCCGCCCCCCAAGGGTGGAACCAAGGGACATGCTGGCTACAGCAGTTGCCGTGACTGGCCCCATAGACTGTCCAGGAATTCAGCTCGTGGGTGAGTCCTTCGAAGCCGTATTCCCGGACCAATTCCCCATGACGCCTGAGACACCACCGAACGATGAAAATGCCCCGACGAGGTCATTCTCTAATATCTGGCGGAAATCTCAAATCGCAAGCTCCAAATCACAGACAATATTAAAGCACCAAATCCCAAACAGGGTGCGGCTGTGGTCAGACTGAAGGGCGAAGGCGCCCGATGTCCGTGTCTTGAATTCAGTCACTGGGATTTGCTGCTTGTTATTTCCCAAGAGCAATGGGTTGGGGATGGTAGGTCTCCAGAGGCGATCATAGAGTCGCCGTAGGAGACCTCCTTGAGTTCCACTGCATTCCACCAGCCCTGTAAGCTCGGACCCCTCCCAACCCCATGCTAGAGGAGGTCATTATCTAGAGAATAGGCGGCTTTCAGCGCTGCATGGAGAGGCCCACTTCGTGTCATTCTGAACGGAGTGAAGAATCTACGTCCCGTCAACGCGTCTTGCTCTGTCAACGTGAGCCCCTTCGCTTCGCTCAGGGTGACAGCGAGTCTACTCATGATGTACGCTGCAGCCTCGTCGTGCCATTTTCATCGTTCGCTGGTGTCCCAAGGCGTCACGGGGAATTGTCACGAAAATACGGGTTCTCTGGATGCCGTCATCCCTTGAGCTGTACGCTTCCCCGTTCACGTCGCCGGGTAGAGCGCCCGACGTCGGGCGGCGCTACCCAACCGCTGTCCCGGCATGCATTTTCATACATCGTGGTGTCTCCGACAAGAGACATGACGGATTTCTAGGTAAATTATAGATAAGGGGCACGGCAATCGTGCCCCTTCTACTCCCGTCAGTACACCACTCAGTCGAGATGGCTGGATAGTATCCAGATCAACACGAACCAGATGGCCACGAAGAGAATAATGGCCACCACCGAGGGCCACATCACGCGCCAGAAGCCCTTTTGCTTGATCTCCCTGGCACGGGCGATCATGGTGTCGCGCTCACGTTCCTGCTCCTCAATGAGCCAGGTATCCCCCGAGGCCACAATCTGCCCGTCCTTCACGGTGAGGAAAACGGTGGCCCTGGAAGTAATGAGCCAGAAGACCAGGTATAGCACAGCTCCAAAACCCAGAAACAGGATCAGCAGGAGGGCGAAGAGCCACCAGTTAATTGGCTTACGTGTCTCCAATCCGGCAGTGGTCTCGGTCTGGCTCTTGAGGCTCCAGCCCAAGTCAACCAGCTCTCCCACACGGGCGGAAAGCGCAGGTGTCATGTCCGATATCCTCCTTTCGCTGGCTTCGGCAGACAGCCATACCTCATGCGACGCGGCCAGATTCAAGCGCCATTAAACACGATGATCACAAAGGGTGTCAACTCACTCTGATACGTGGATTGGCGCAGGTTACACGTCTGGAGCCGGTCCGGATGTTGGTTGCATTGGAGCGGATGCTCCAGGCTACTACCAGAGTGGGACTGGAAGACATGCTGGCTGCAGCAGGTTCCGAGACCGGCATCGCCTGCTATCCGGGTACTCACCCTGCGGGTCAGTCCTTCGAAGCTGCATCCGCCGCTCCCGGGCTCACCGGACGGCTTGCTTTTCTCCCGGCGGATGCCTATGATCGTGCATCATACATAGTAGCGCGAGGTACGCAGTCAGTACGGGTCAAGCTGTGCCTTGTGGCAGGGGACGTGTCAACTCATTTAAGAATGTTACCGGTACGGGGGATTGATATTATGCAGACATGCACTTATAATAGGTGCTCAACGCTGCCCGCAACGTGGGGCGGGGCGGTAGTACCCATCCTCTAAGGGGGTGACGGATGGCACTTCGGATCGTCCAGCAGACCAAGAGGCGGATGGCGGAGCGGATACTGGGTCAGACGCTGGGAAAGATAGGCAATGACCCGGACAGAGGCGCTCAACTGGTTCTCAAGGCCATAGACCGGATCACGGACAACGAGAAGCAGGCCATAATCAGTGATTGGGCGCATAACTGGTTTCAAGACGGCAAACCGGGGCGGGACTTTCTCAGCAGGTTGCTGAAGAACACTCATCCCAATGTGCGGCGCCGCTACGTCGCCCGTATGCTCGTGAGCTGGTTCTACCGGGACCCACAGCTTGCCGAGAGGTGCATGCATGAATACGGGATAACCCCACCGTATACTATGCTTGTGTCCCCCACGATGAGGTGCAATTTCTGCTGCAAAGGCTGTTTTGCCGCCAGCTACACACGCGATAGTGACATGAAGCCGGAGTTGCTCGACCGCATCATCACCGAGGCCGAGGCCATGGGCATCAACTTCATCATCATACTGGGCGGTGAGCCCCTGATGTACCCTCATCTGCTGCCCATCATCAAGAAGCATAACAGGAGCTACTTCCAGCTCTACACAAACGGCGTTCTGATCGACAAGGCAATGGCCAAGAAGCTGGTCGAACTGGGCAACGTGGCACCCCAGGTGAGCATCAACGGCCCCCGGGAGCACACCGAGGCATCACGTGGCAAGGGCTCGTATGACCACGTCATGCGGGCCATGGACAACCTCCGTGAGGCCGGATGCGTTTTCGGTTTCTCCGCCACAATGACCCGCGACAACATCGAGCCCCTCTACTCGGACGAGTGGATGAACCTCATGATAGAGAAGGGCTGCCTCTACGGCTGGATGTTCCTCTACATGCCGGTTGGCGGTGACCCGGACATCAACCTCATGCCCACGCCGCAGCAGCGAAACGAGTTGCGCAAGGCGCTTCGGTACCATCGACAGACCAAGCCCATACTGCCGGTGGACTTCTGGAACGACGGCACGCTGGTGGGCGGCTGTATTGCAGGCGGCAGGCTATACTTCCACGTCAACCACCACGGTGACGTGGAGCCCTGCGTCTTCTGCCATCATGCCACCCACAATTTGAACGACTGCAGCCTGGCTGAGGCCCTGGCTTCGCCCTTCTTCACGGGCATCAAGCAGAGCCAGCCTTTCAGCTACAACACCCTCCGGCCTTGCCCCATGATCGACAACCCGGAGGCCATGCGCAGCCTCATCGCACAGCATGGGGCCAGACCCACCCACGAAGGCGCCGATTTGATGTTCACCAAGCTGGCGCCGGACCTGGACAGGTATGCCGCAGGCGTGAAGGAGATAATGGACGAGGTTTGGGAGAGGGAGGACTATCACGACTGGGCGGCCAGGTGGACTGGCATGTGCGGCATACCGCCCGAGCGGCTCGAGGCGCGCCGCCAGGAGTTCGAGGCCGACAGGGCCAGGAAGCGGAACCACGTTTTGGTCTAGAGTCTCGGCGATGTGCCGGGTCGTGGGCGGATACCAAGTCCCGTGATGGAGAGGTAGCTTTGGGCACAGCCGGAAGACCAAGTGTCTTCTGCATCGTGTGACTTGGAACGCAAAGGTAGGTTTCCTCTGTCGCACCCGTGGCAGGCTGCGGGGCCGTCCTACCAGGACGGCCCCGGCACATCCGGGCCGGAATCCAACAACAACACACAGCCACAGTACAGCACTCCGCCATGATTCATGAGGCAGTCCTGGAGACCCGGGGCCTGGGCCGTCGCTTCGGCCGCATCAGGGCCGTCGAGGATGTCAACCTCACGGTCAGGGCCGGCGAGACCTACGGCTTGCTCGGGCCCAACGGCTCGGGGAAGACCACCCTGATACGCCTCCTGCTCGGCCTGCTCAGACCCACCGCGGGCCGGGCCATTGTGCTGGGCAGCCCCATGCCCGACAAACGTGTCCTGGCCCACGTCGGTTACATGACCCAGACCGAAGCCGTGTACCAGGAACTGACGGTCCTGGAGAACCTGCTGTTCTTCGCCAGGGTCTACGGCGTCAGGTCATGTCAGCGATTGTGGGACCTCCTGGAGCTGGTCAACCTCACTGACAGGGCCCACGACACGGTGTCCACTCTGAGCGGCGGCATGAGGAGACGTGTCTCCCTGGCCTGCGCCCTGGTCCACGACCCGCAGGTTCTGTTCCTCGACGAACCCACCGTCGGCGTCGACCCGGAGCTGCGCGCCGCTTTCTGGAAGCACTTCTACAGGCTGAACGACCAGGGTGTGACCATTGTGGTCACCAGTCACGTCATGGACGAAGCGGAGCGCTGCCACCGGCTGGGCCTGATGCGAGCCGGGCGGCTTCTGGACGAGGGCAGCGCAGAAGAGCTGCGGCAGAGGACCCGGGCTTCCACCCTGGAAAAGGCCTTCCTGGCCTACACGGGAGCAGGCAGTGAGCTGGCCTAGGATCGCTGCCCTGGCCCTGCGCATACTGACCCAGTTCCGGCGGGACCGCCGTACCCTCGTCCTCATCTTCGTCATCCCCCTGGTCGTTCTCGGACTGCTCGGCTACCTCATTGACCTGGAACCGTCCGCGGTCAGCCTCGGCGTGGTCAACGAGGATGTCGCGGCGATATCGGCAGCGGACCGTGTTATAGCCGACATCGAGGCGAGCGGCGACTTCATAGTGGTACCCCTCGACAGCGAGGACGTAGACCGGAAGATCAGGGGCGGAGAGGTCCAGGGAGCCCTCATCTTCCCCTCCGACTTCACCCAGAGGCTGGCCTCGGGCCTGGAGTCCTCGGCAAGTCTGGTCCTGGAGGGTTCGGACTCCAAGGTGGTGGGCTACGTCAGGGCGAACCTGGCCAGGATAGTGACCCAGGGCATATCCGAGGTGCTGGGGGTGGACAGCAGCTTCTTCAACATCAGGACCACCTTCATCTACGGCGGCGCCGGCTATACTACCCTGGACTACCTGGCGCCCGCGCTGCTCGTACTGATGCCCTTCTTCTTCGTCTTCCTGCTCACCTCGGTGAGCTTCCTGCGGGAGCGGACCCATGGGACCATGGAACGGCTGCTGGCCTCGCCTCTCAGCCGGGCCGACACCGTGACAGGATACATGCTGGGCTTTGGTGTCTTCGCCTTGGTGGAATCCGTCCTCATCCTGGTGTTTACGGTCTATGCTCTCGGGGTCGAGTACAACGGCAGCATCTTCATCGTGATCCTGACCGTGGTTATCATGTCGGTGGCGGCGGTCAACCTGGGCATATTCCTGTCCACTTTTGCCCGCAACGAGTTCCAGGCCGTGCAGTTCATGCCCATGGTCATGTTCCCGCAAGCCCTGTTGGGGGGACTATTCTGGTCCGTGGACAGCCTGCCGTGGGGCCTCCGCTGGCTCTCGTACTTGATGCCTCTCACCTATGCCAACTACGCAGCGGAGAACGTCATGATAAAGGGCCTGGGCATTGGGGACTGGGCCGTAGGAGCCAATCTGCTGATCATCCTGGCCTTCGCCGCGGCATTCATCCTCCTCGCCTCACGCACCCTGAGGAGCGAGGTGGGTTAGTCCCTGGCTGAGAAAATGGGCATCGTACTGAGGCTACCGGTGCCGGGCCATCGCGGCCAGAGTGTCAACACCATCCGCTGGATTCGCAGGAAAAGAGCGTGCGGTAGCTGGCTCACGCTCGCGGTTGGTATCGGGTAGCGACCCGGGGCCGCTGGTCCAGTCTTGCGGGAGCGGCGCGTGGGCGTGCGAGGACTCCTGGAGATGGGCCCACCGTGGAGAAAGCAAGGTGGGCGGGGGTGGCGAGGAAACCGTCTTCACGTCGGGGAGCGGAACATGTGGCCGCCAGCGGTGGTAATGATGTACCTGGGATTCCGCTCGTTGTCTCCTATCTTGGCCCTGAGACTGGCGATGACCCCACGGACACTGCTGATCCTGCCTTCGTCCTCCTGCTCAAGGGCAACCTGCAGTATCTGGTAGTCGGTGACCACCTCACCCGCGTTCAGCGCCAGCAGGCATAGGGCCCTGTACTCCGGGGGCGTGAAGGGGATTTGCTGCCCATCCACAGTCACCTCGTGATTAACAAAGTCGATTGTCAGACCGTGGCACACGAAGGGCCTGTGCCCCTCGTCCCGAAGCCTGGACCGGCGGAGCACCTTCTTCACACGGGCCAGCAGCTCATCGGTACCGAAGGGTTTGGTAATGTAGTCGTCGGCGCCGATGTCGAGCCCCTGCACCACGTCCTGCAGCCGGCTCTTGGCCGTCAGCATTACTATGGGCACGTCCGCGGTCTGGCGCACACGCTGGCACACCTGATACCCGTCCAGTCCGGGCATCATTATGTCCAGGAGGACCAGAGAGGGCTGCCTGTCCTCTATGAGTTGCAGGGCTGTAGCGCCATCGCCCGCCGTGATAACCTCATACCCCTCCAACTCCAGGCTTCGCTTCACCATCTTGACCAAGCCCGGATCATCGTCAACCACCAGAATCAGGTCGCTCCCGTCGCTCATGGTCATGCTCCCTCGTCTCTTGTAGCCTCATGACACAGCCACACGCCTGGCAGCCCCAGGACAAAGTCAACCGCCCAGCGTGCACGTGAAGCAGGCACCCACAGGGCCCCTGACCATAGTATAACGGTATGCTATCACAAGGAAATCTCAATGCGCCCGTTTTCGTCTCAAAATCCTAACGCAAGTGCCACGGTGACAGGATATGAAACGAAGACGGCTTGCGCCCGTGGCAAAATGACGACGATGAATGTATGATAGACGGTGCACAGGCTGAGCAGTAGCTGGAGGTGACGATGTACAAGAACGTGGTGGTTCCCCTTGACGGCTCCAAGCTTTCCGAGACGGCCCTCGACTATACCAGGGCACTGGCAGCAAGGCTGGAGAGCCTCGAAGTGAAGATAACACTGCTGCGAGTCTGCCCCAAGAGGAAAGGCAAGTTCCCCCCAGCATGTCAGGAGTACATACAAGGACTGGCTGAAGCCCTGCGGCAACACCTGTCCCAGGTTCAGGAGTCCGATCTGCACGCCGGCGAGAAGCCCGTGGAGGTCAATGGCATACTGGCGGATGGGAGCCCCGCCGACGTCATCCTGCGTTACTCCAACCGGAACGGGATCGACTTGGTGATGATGTCCAGCCACGGCGAGGCGGGTGCAGGCCGGTGGGCTATGGGCAGCGTGGCGCACAAGGTGGTGCACGCCTCCCAGGTCCCTGTATGGCTCATCCCCACCAGGATCGCCAGGCAGGTGGCGGAGGACAGGCTGCCCAGCCGCGCAATCCTGGTGCCGCTCGATGGCTCCAAGCAGGGCGAGGCGGTCTTGCCTCACGTGGAGGCCATGGCCAAGCAGAGGGGCGCCGATCTCCTGCCGGTGGTGCTGCTTCGGGTGTGCGAACCGCCCGACATCGTTGCGGACTACCCCGAGGCAGAGATGGGGCTGAGCTGGGACGAACACGTGAAGGACGAGACAGACCGGGCCAAGGCGAGAGGTCTGGAGTATCTCAGTGGTGTGGAGACAGGACTGAAGCAGGCAGGCGTGAATGCTCGTTCAGAAGTCCTGATCGGGAAACCTGCGGACGAGATCCTCGACTACGTGGACAGGAACCCGGTCAACGTTATCGCCATGACGACACATGGTCGCTCCGGGATCAGCAAGCTGTTCCTGGGGAGTGTAGCCGAGAAGGTGCTGTCCGCGGTGCCTTGCCCCGTTCTTCTCATCAGGCCGCACTAGCGCGCCCCGGCGCACGAGTTGGCGGCATCAGGTTCGTCCGGCGGAAGCCACGGACTTCCGTCGGTGACCATCCTTGGCCTTCAGACCCCTCCTACCCCTTAGCGAGCCTGTGGAATCCCGATCCATCGAGATGAACCCCCACAGGCAGCATCTCCAGCACCTGGTCAGCCCAATGGTGGCAAGGATTGGAGAAGCGACAAGAGGGTGGTCAGGGGGGGTCGTTTTGGGTATAAGGTCTGGCGCACCTGGAGGGATTCGAACTTTCGACCCTCGGTTCCGAAGTTTGGTCGGGGTAGTTATGACATGTTCTTGTCGGTCCCGCGATGGCCCATTTTGTTCGTAAAATGGGGGTTTTTCAAACCAGCCTATGTGATTGAATACCGGTCTGTACGGCACCATCCGTTGGCAAACCGTTAGCAAGAAAGCGGTCTATATTAACTTAGATGCTACGAGCCTTCGACGTAAGGTCTACATGAATTCATACTTCAGAGAGGGACAGGACCAAACGTGCTTTTTGTGCTATTCCGAGGGCAAGCCAAAGACGGCCTACAAGGTTCTTGATGAGGGATATCGACCGATTCTGACCACTGGCTACAGCGGAAGGATGGATATCAAGTCAGGCATTCCAGTGGGTGGAGCGTTGCATGGTCAACCATCAGGCCAAAGCCGGGCCATAGGGAGGCAGTCCTAGTCCTACCTGGACGGCCCTATCCTTCAACTCTTCAAGTAGGTCCCATAATAGTTCATACTTCTCAGGAGTCATCTCGCCGATGATCTCGTTCAGAATATGACGCTGTCGCGCAGCTTCGAACGCTCTTCGTCCCTTCTCTGTCATTACTACGATTTTGGCGTTGTTGTTGTCAGGATGGGTCTTTCGGTTGACTATCCCCCGCTTTTCCATTCGGTTCAGAAGCGTCGTTATGGCGGGGGGTCTCTTTAGAAGTATACGGGACAGCTCGGCCGGGATCGCCCGATCACCCAGTTCTTTCACCAAAATGAGCAGCGAGTACTCCGAGGCAGTCAGGCCGGACATTCTCGCGTGCTGCTGTAGAGTTCGGTCTATGCTGTTCACCGTCAACCCCAGGAGCATAACCAGGTTGTAGTTGTGGTCAAGGAAAGGGATATACCTCGAATACTTGGTGCTCTTCTCGCTAGCAGTGATCTGAGCCATGAGTTCCTCGATTTCTGGTGGGCTCTTGGATTACAGGCTGACCTGGTCTCCTTCCGGGCTACTGACGTCTACCATCTACTGTGTGCATGACTTGTTACAGAGCCGTGAGGCGAAAATGGTAGATATATGACTGGCTGTAGCAATACCTTCAAGGATCCACTTCAGAAAGCGCCGTGGGACCACACTTGACAAAGCCGGATACGGACAATAGCATGTTAATGTTCCCACGTTAATGTTAGCGCGTTATTGTTGATCTGGCTGCTTGCATGATACTGCAATCGAGAACGGGGTTCAACTTGAGCCAATCGATGGCTAGGCGCTGCAGTGCCAGCAATTACCACGTCCTGAGAAGGCGATTGAATAGGTGTGTTGCCCCTCTTCTTTGATGGCCAAGCTCCGTAAGAGGGCGTTGCAGCGAAGACATGATACCTGTGAAAGAGGCTGTTCCTGGCAGGCAAGAGCGGTCGTCGGACGTTTCAGAGTGACGCTTGGGTAAGCTTAGTCGGCGGACATACGGTAGGCCAAGAACGGGAGAGCCCGAATTAGCCCGATAGGACCGGTGAAGTTGTGGCTTCGGAATCCTGCCCGGGGGTTGAAGTGAATCTACTTGACTTCATATGGGGGCAGACTGGATTGAAGGCCGAGTAGACGCTGTTTCCCAGGAGTCGATATAGACGGAAGGAGGCCCTGTGCAAAATCTCAGCGTTGCATCAAATGAGGTGCGGGTCACAAAGACTGCATGCCATCTTTGCCACCTTCAATGCGGGATCAACGTGTATACCGAGCACGGAAGAATCACCAAGGTCGAGGGTATGCCTGAGCATCCGTTCAACGAAGGCAACATATGTGTCAAGGCTCGCCACGCTGCAGACTACGTATACTCTGAAGACCGCCTCAAGTATCCGATGAAGAAGGAGAATGGCAACTGGCTGCGTATTTCCTGGGAAGAGGCATTGGATACGATAGCTGCAAAATTGGGACACAACAGGGAAATCTATGGTCCCAGCTCGCTGATGGTTCAGCTTGGCGACGCTGGGTCTGTGCCACTGCTTCCCAACGGTCTAGCATGGCGATTCTGCGATGCCTATGGCACCCCAAGCCGCGTTGCGCCCAATAGTCTCTGTTGGGAGATAAGGCAGAAGGCCCAGAAAGTAACGCTGGGCAAGTTCACAGTCGCTGACCCTGAGAACGCCAAATGCATAGTACTGTGGGGGACTAATCCCCACAACTCAAACCCATGGGGGGTCAAACGTATCCTCGACGCCATGGCCAAAGGGGCCAAACTCATTGTTGTTGATCCGAGACGTACGCCTTTCGCCAAGAGAGCTGACGTCCATGTTCAACCAAGGCCTGGCACTGACTGTGCCCTGGCTTTGGCTATGCTCAACACGATAATCTCCGAGGGCCTCTATGATAGGGAGTTTGTGGAGAAGTGGACTCATGGCTTTAATAGACTGGCGGATCATGTGAAGCAGTATCCACCGGAAGAGGTCGAGAGGATATCCTGGGTTCCAGCGGACAAGATCCGCGAAATCGCGCGGTTGTTTGCTACTAACAAGCCGGCTTGCATAGTGCAAGGTACCAATTCCCTTGATCAGCAAGCTAGCGGTTTTCAGAATTCGCGCGTTATTGCCATCTTGGAAGCAATAACGGGCAATATCGATGTACCAGGGGGATACGTGAGAGTGCTGGCTAGTCTGCACCTGCATCCCTTTGGACTTCCAACAATGGGGACTACTCTGATGTTGGGAGCGGACAAATACCCGATATCCCACAAGATAGGCGATCGCATATATGGTGAGAGCCAGGCAGCGGATTGGGCTGACACTGTACTGAGCGAGAAGCCCTACCCCACCAAGGCCATGCTCATAGTCGGGCATAATCCGCTTGTAACTGCTCCCAACTCTGGGAAGGTTCGACAAGCCCTGGAGAAAGTGGACCTGCTCATAGTCATGGACGTCTTTATGACAGCAACGGCTGAGATGGCTGACATAGTGCTTCCAGCCTGCACCTTTCTTGAAAGGACTGACCTTGGTGATGTACTACCTGCTTACTTTGGCCCGGAGCCGTGGGTCATGCTGCGAAAGCCGGTGATACGACCGCTCTGGGAGAGTTGGCCCGATGGAAAGTTCTGGCTTGAACTGGCTAAGAGGTTGGGATACGAGAAGTATTTCCCGTGGAAAGATGTTGAGGAGGCTATGGACTATTTCATGGAGCCGAGTGGGGTTACAGTGAAGAACCTCAAAGAGGACCTTCCTTGTGGCTTGGAGACGGCTCCCATATTCTATGGCGAATACAAGAAAAGGGGATTTCACACGCCGTCACGGAAGGTCGAGTTCTACTCCGACGAGTTGGAGAAACTTGGGTATGACCCTTTGCCAACGTACTGTGAGAACCCGGAGAGTGAAATCAGTAGCCCCGAGCTTGCAAAGGAATACCCGTTGGTCTTGACTACCGGCGCCAGGATTCTGGAGTACTGGCATTCGCAATACCGCAATCTGCCCGCGCTACGCCGAAGGATTCCAGACCCTGTGTTTGAAGTTCATCCTGAAACCGCCCAGAGGTACGGTGTGGCTGATGGTGAATGGGCCCTTGTTGAAACCAGGAGAGGCAGTATAGAGATCAAAGCCAGTGTCACCGAGGACATCGCCCCTAATGTAATCTCTATTCCCCATGGGTGGCAGGAGGCCAATGTCAACATCCTGACTGACAACACACCCGCCGATCCTGTGTCAGGCTATCCAGTGCTCAAGGGTCTGTTGTGTCGGATAACGAAGAAGAAGCCATAATCTAGCTCTAGAAACGTTGGAGAGTTGTGAACAAAGCAAATAGTGAGTGAGGTAACATGGACGCGACTTTCGATGCTGTGATAGTGGGTGGAGGCAGCAAGGGGCTGATAGCGGCCATTTATCTGGCCAGGTACGGCGGCATGAGCGTCGCCGTCTTCGAGAGGCTGCACGAGGTCGGTGGAGGCTGGTGTGACGAGGAAGCTGCTCCCGGGTTTGTCAGTGATACTTGCTCCACCGAAATCTGGCCCTGGTACCACCTGCCCCTCAAGACGGACTTCCCCGACTTCGAGGAGAAGGGCGCCCAGATTATGTATGGCAAGGCGTCACAGGGTGCAGCGTTTGCGGAAGATGATTCCTGCCTTGTGTTCTATCACCCTGACTACGACCCCACCCGGGAGCGCACCGCGGCGTCGATTGCCAGGTTCTCGGAGAGGGACGCCGAGTTCTACATGAAGCTCTACGGCCTGTGGGAGCGCGGCCTCCGCGATGCCCTGATAGAGATGAGGTTCAATCCTCCGCCGCTACCAGGCAAGGGCTCTCCGTTGGCCAGGGTCTTCGCCGATCCCCGGAACAGGGGCATCATGGACCCACACGTCAACAGCATGTCTCTCATGCAGGCGGGGAAGGTTGTCTGGGACAGCAAGGAGATCATTTCTTACGTATTGAGGAGGTCTGCGAGCGGAGGAATTGACCCGAACCAACCTGGGCAAGGGTTTGGCATGTACACCGTGCCTCTCAATATGCCGGACGCCGGCGGCACCGTTGGCGGTTCCCACAACACAGCCCACGCCGCTCACAGGATACTGATCGAAAACGGGGCCCGCTTCTTCACCGAGTCCGAGGTGGACAGGGTGGTCATAGAGAACGGGGTGGCCACGGGCATCAGACTGGTGGATGGCACCGAGGTCCGGGCCAGGAAGCTGGTGCTCACCGACGTCGATCCTCAGCAGCTCTGCCTCAGACTGATTGGCAGGGAAAACCTCAACCCCTACATAGTGAGGAAGATAGAGGCCCTGGATACCTGGCGTGCCTGCGGGACCTGGTGTCAATGGGCCCTCCGGGAGCCGCCCGAGTATAAGGCTGCGCAGTTCAACCCGGACGTAGGTGGTTGCACCCTGCTGGTCTTAACTGACAGGAATCTTGAGCGTTACGTGAGGATGTATGCCCATCACAGCATGGGGCTCCCGAGTCCGGACCCCGTGTTCATGATCTACGCACACCCGTATGACGACACGCGGCATCCCGAGGGGAGATGGACGGGTCTGACGGAAAGCCCGGAGACGTCCGCCACCTCTCTCACGGAAGAGCAGTGGCGGGAGTACAGGAAAGAGCACGCCAACTACGTCATAGACACGTGGTCGAAGTATGCCCCCAACATTAACTGGGACAACGTTATTGGGTATCTGCCCCAGACCCCCTATGACCTGGCACAGCGGCTCACAAACATGGGTCCTAACGGGAACTGGATTACGTTGGACCCTATCGAAAGCCAGGACTACCGCAACAGGCCCATCCCTGAGCTGGCATACCACAGGACTCCCGTAGGGAATCTGTATGCCACGGGTGTGGCTTGGGGCCTAGACTACGGCGCTTCGTCCTGCCAGGGCTACACGTGCTACAAGATCATTGCCGAGGACCTGGGCTTGAGGAAGCCCTGGGAAGAGCAGGGGCGCCCCTGGTAGCAGTTGGAAGAGCACAAGAGGAACAGGAGTACAGAATGGCCAGGAATTACGACGTGATAGTGATCGGTGCAGGGCCCAACGGACTGGCCACGGCCGCCTATCTGGCCAGGGCCGGGCTGAAGGTGCTGGTACTGGAGAAGAGGATCGAGGCCGGCGGAGGGCTGGCCACGGAACTGGTGACCGAACCCGGTTTCCTGCACAATACCCACGCCATATACCACCTGATGGTCGACTTCGCACCCCCTATCCGGGACTTCC
>Ga0180432_10001984_pt1 | contig 31316 bp, 19 predicted proteins | sample SS_ome_10_FD_132414 | JGI IMG/M metagenome (GOLD analysis project Ga0180432, IMG submission 132414) | Hypersaline lake sediment archaeal communities from the Salton Sea, California, USA - SS_1_MS_2 metaG | ecosystem: Environmental > Aquatic > Non-marine Saline and Alkaline > Hypersaline >...
ACGCCGAACAGCGTGCTGCCGGCCCCCTGCTCGAGGTACTGGAGCACCCGGATCCACAGGGCCCAGGAGTCGATCAGCATGCGCATGGGCTCCTTGGCCGCCAGGTCCTCCTGCAGGTCGGGGAGGAGCTCCAGTTTCCAGGTCAGCGCCGCTCGTTTCACCTCGCGGTCGGTGGTCTGCGACTCGATCTGTTCGGCGGTGCGGGTGATCCGGGCCTCGGCGAACTCGGCGAAAGCCTGCAGATCGCGCCCCAGGGCGGCGTTGCGGCTCTCCGGCAGGGAGGTGACCGACTCGATGGCCCGCGGCAGCGGACTGCGCTGTTCGGTCAGCAGGCAGCCGGCGGCGAGGGCGAGGCCCGACAACGCGGCACAGCAGAGCAGGAGGCGGTTGCGGACAGCGCTCATCGCGTTTTCTCCGGGGACGGCGACACACACGCCGGGCCGGGCCGGGCGGTTCCCCGCGGCGGGGGAGGTTGGCAGCGCTGGACGATCGGGCCACCCGGCTCGGGCGAGGACGGACTCCGGCCAACCGCCCGCCGCACGACCGGCGCGTTGCGGCGTATGGTGAGAGCGCCGCCGGCGGCCGTCAAGGTCGCGGCGTCGCGTCAGCGCCGAGGTTTGCGAGTCGCGCGGTTCGGGAATCGGATTGCGGAATGGGGAGCGTCGGTTGATAGCCCGGCTGCCGCGTACGGCCCCGGAGAGTGCTTTTCCCGGCTCCTGAAGGTCCAGTTACGATCGGTCGAGAACGTAGGCCTGTAAAGGCGATTCAGCGCTGAGGCGGATGCTGGCCCCGAATTGGTCATGCAATCGGGCTGCAGCCCGGGGTCTCGAACGGTGGCCGCCGATGCGTTCCCGGCGGGGGCCTCAATCCGGGCGGAGCCACACGTTTGGCTGAGGAGCGTCGGGGGCGAGGGTGTAGCGGGTGCGGATCCAGCGCGGCAGATCGCGGTAGTCGAGGGGGTCCCGGGCGTCGCCGCGTTCGAAGCGCGCCCGGTCGGCCCGTTGCAGGACGATGACGCGGGGCGGGGTGTGCTTCAGGCCGTCGATGACCCGATCGAGGATCGGCTGGCCGGCGGTGCCGAGCTGGGTGGCCTTCTCGGTGCCGATGTAGCGGAGGGCCGACGGGCGGTCGGCGCGCCAGTAGACCTCGGGGCCGTAACCCCACACGAACAGGGTATCGGCGGCGTCGGTACGGCTGCGAATGAAGTCGGCGAGTTCGGCGTCGGGGTCGGGCTGTGGATCCTGAAAACGGCGGTAGTAGTGGAAGTTCACCGCGTGGAGCTGGTTCTCCAGGGGGGTGATCATCATGTAAGCGAACCACAGCACACCCACGAAGAGATAATACGGCGGGTAACGCCGGCCGGCCGTTCGCCCGGAGGAGAGGAAGAGGTGTACGCCGTGGGCGGCCAGCAGGCAGAGGGGGGGCAGGGCGATGCCCAGATACGGCAGGCGCTGGTGCGGCCCGACGGCGGCCAGGTAGGCGCCCGCCGCCAGCCAGACCCAGAGCATGGGCAGGAGCATAGCGGGGCGGTTGCCGGCGGCCGGCGGGGGCGGCTCGCTCCGCCCGCGGCGCAGCCACCAGCCGGCCGCGGTGTACAGCAGGGTGGCGAGCCCCAGGATGGCCGGCAGTGCCAGGACGTGGACCTGCTCGCGGACACCGAACCACCGGGGCCACCACTGCGAGCCGCCGCCCTCTGCGAAGTAGCTTCGGTTGAAGGCCACGATGGCATCCCAGGCCCAGCGCAGGTCGCTGGTGGCGAACAGGACGACGGCCGCCAGCACGATGGCGGCTCCCCATCCCACCGCGAAGGCCAGGAGCCGCCGGACCGTGGCCCGGAGCGGCTGCCGCCGGGCGATCGCCAGGAGCGCCTGGTGAACGCCGACGGCGATCGTCACGGCCAGGGCGGTCTGCTTGAACCAGAGCCCCAGCCCGGCGCAGAAGCCCGCGGCCAGAAGTTGCCGGCGGACGCCGTCCGGAGAGGTGACGGCCCGGGTGTACAGCAGGAAGGCGGCCAGTTCGGTGACCACGAAGAAGGTGTTCGGCCGGTTGCAGCCCACGTGGAAGTACTGCTGATTGAGGTAGACCGCCGCCAGCACGGCGGCAACGCAGGCGGCGGCCAGCCCGTACAGATGGCGCGTAGCCGCCAGGAACATGGCCCAGGCCCCCACCACGGCCGCTCCGCAGGCCACGATGGGCCCCACCAGCGCGCCGCCGGAGGCCCGCAGGGCCAACGCGTTGATCCAGAAGATCCCCGGCGGCTTGTTGTCCCAGAGCTGCTCGTACAGGACCCGCCCGTGGGTCAGCTCCCGGCCGTAATAGGCGAAGAGCCAGGCATCGAACTCGTCGACCCGGATGTGCGCGAGAAACTGTGACAGGCCCAGGATCGGCAGGCACACCAGGGCGGTGGCCAGGATAGCCACGGCCGGATGGGTCGTCCGCCGGAGCGCGGCGGACGCCGGAGAGGAGGCCTCGACAGGATGCTGATCGGTCATGCGGCCAACCCGACGGTGCCGGGCACTGGCGGCCGAGTCGTTCGAACGGCGAGCCGGCGGCGGTCAGGCTCCGCCGATGCCGGCCACGCGTTTGAGCTCGCCGAGCAAACCCTCGATGTCGCCGCCGCAGTGCTTCTCGGCGAAGTGCCCCAGCGGCACCGGCGGCGGATTGAGCCGGCAGTCGGCACACATGCCCCGGACGAGCAGCACGTCGAAGGTCTCGGGGTGGGCTGCCAGCAGATCCCGAACCGTTGTGGATTCATCAATGGTCATCTTCGGATCCTCTCCGGCCACTCACGAACCGGGAATCCTACGGGCTGGGTTGCATCTGCGGCAAGGGCCCGGGCGGAGGCGGGCCGCCTCGGCGCCACGGTGCCCGCGGGCGGGCGCCGCTTACCGGACGGCCGCTAAGACGCCCCCCGGGAATGGCCGATGTAGGGACAGCGGACCGCCGGCCGGGACCTCCGGCCGGCGTCCCTGCCCGACATCGCCACGAGAGACTCCCGTATGGCGCAGATTGCCGAGACCGGGCGAGCATCCCTGCAGGCGCTGCTCGACACGCTGGATGCGACCGAGGCGAGCCCCTCCGAGGCCCGCAACCGCCGCCGCCAGATGCGGCGGATCTTCCGGGTGCCCTGCACGGTGTGGTGTTTCCCGAGCAGCGGCCCGATGCAGCGTCTGACCGCCGCCACCCGGAACATCTCCTTCAAGGGGATCTCGATCCTGATCGAGGCCGAACTGATCGGCGGCCAGGCAATCGAGCTGGCCATCACCCTGCCGGACGAGGAGACCACCTACCTGGCCGGCGTGGTGGCCTTCTGCCGCGCCGTCGCCGACACGCACTACGAGGTCGGCGTTCGCCTGCGGGCGTGCGGCTGCCAGCCCGTCTTCAGCGCCGGCCCCGCCGCGGCCATGCCCCACCACCCCTGGCTGGCGGACGCCCTGCCGCCCATCATGGCCTGACGGGTTCACTCCACCGGGCGAGGCGAGCGTCGCCGGACCTCGCTGAAGCGGCCGCGTGCCACGGCGAGGGCGCGATGGCCGTCGTGACCGACACGATATCCGCGTGTACAACCCGTTGGACGCGTTCGCCGAAATCGTCTCCAACGCGCATAATGTGCGGAGGAGGTAGGGGGGCACGACGACGGCGTGCCGGGAAGAACACCCGCGCAGTGGGGGCGCCGCGGCCGGACTCGAGGGCCGGCTCGGCGGGGCGTGCTTCCCGCCCCCAGGTGATCGGCAATGATCGCGCTTCACGGGCTGTGGCTGGACTCGGAGCTGTGCGTCTGGGGGGAGGACGGCGGCGTGGCGGCGGCCTGCGCGGACGACGCCATGGCCGAGGAGAGCAGGGATGCCGGCGGCGAGCCGCTCCACCCGTTCGCCCTGTCGATCGAGACGCTGCGCCTGGCGGTCGGCGACGGCTGGGAGGGGTTGCTGGCCGCCGACGCCTCGGAGGGGCAGATCGCGGCCCGCCTCCCCACGGTGGGCGGCTGGCCCGAGCCGTCCCCGCCGCTGCGATCGAACGGGGCAGAGCAGGAGGGTGAACGCGAAGTCACGCTGGGCACCTGGCTGCTTCCCTGCCTGCGATTCTCGCCGGCCGATGCCATCGATCTGCTGACCCTGCTGCCCGGGGACGCGCCGGAGCGCATCCTGGTCGGGGCCTCGCTGCGTTACTGGTCCCGGCTGGCAGCACTGGTGGGCGAACTGCTGGCCTCCCAGCGGTTCGTGCCCGACGTGCTGGATGAGGCCGAGGGACGGCACCGGGCCCATTGGCGGGTGCTGTTGGGGGAGCGGCACATCACGCGGCGGGTGGTGGAGCTCATCTCCAGCATGCCGCCGGTCTGCCGCTGCGCGTGGCGGAACGGCGATCCTCCCCAGAGCGTGGGGCTGGTGGAGGATTTTCTGCAGAGGGCCACGGACGCCATGATCCGGCGGAGCCTGGCCGACGATCCGCTGGTGCAGTCGCTGGAGCGACCGGCCGGTGACCGCGGGGCCGTCGAGGTGCCGTGGCTCCGGGCCCTGGTGGGGACGGATGCGTATCTTCCCGGCCGACACGAGGATCGCGAGGAACTCGCCCGGCAGGTCCGCCAGTGGGTGGGGCAGTTGGACGAGACGGCCGGACACGCTCGCTTCCGAACCGCGTTCCGATTGCACGCCCCCGCCCTGAGCGATGAGGAGGAACTCGGCGAGAACGGCGAAGGCGGGGATGGGCTGTGGACGGTCACCTTTCACATGCAGGCGGCGGACGACCCCGGCGTGGTGCTGGACGCCGAGCACGTGTGGGCAACGCGCCGCCGCGGGCTGGGCCTGCTCCGGCGGCAGTACCAGTTGCTGGCCGAGCAGCTCGAGGCCGACCTGCGCCGAGCGGCCCACCTCTTTGCCCCCCTGGAGCAGGTGCTGGAACAGCCGGAGCCCGTCTCCTGCGCCCTGGACACCGAGGGGGCCTACGGCTTCCTGCAAGAGGTGGCTCCCCTGTTGCAGCTCAACGGCTTCGGCGTGCATCTGCCGGCCTGGTGGACGGGGCCCGGCCCCCGGCTGGGGCTGCGCCTGCAGGTCGACCCGATCGCGCCGACACCGTCCTCCGGGCAGACGCTGGGGCTGGACGCGCTGGTGGATTACCGCTGGGAGGTGGCCCTGGGGGACACCGCCCTGACGGAGGGGGAGTTCAACGCCCTCTGCCAGCAGGGGCGCTCGCTGGTTCGCCTGCGCGGTCGGTGGGTGGAGGCCCCGGTCGAGGCCCTTCGTTCGGCGCGGGAGTTTCTCAATGAGAAAACCGGCGACCGCGTCTCGGTGTTCGAGGCCCTGCGGCTGAGCTTGGGGGACACGCGGCGGGCGGGTCTGCCGGTGACGGGCATGGCCGCCAGCGGATGGCTGGAGGCGGCGCTGAACAGCGTGGGCACGGCCAGCCAGACCATCACCGATCTGCCGCAGCCGGAGAGCTTCCGGGGTTCGCTGCGGCCCTACCAGTTGAAAGCTCTCTCCTGGCTGGCCTTCCTGGACCGCTACGGCATGGGCGGCTGCCTGGCCGACGACATGGGGCTGGGCAAGACCATCGAGCTGATCGCCATGCTGCTGCACGAACGGCAGGACGGCGCGGCGGCGGGCCCGACGCTGCTGGTGGTGCCCATGTCCCTGGTGGGCAACTGGCGGCGGGAGCTGGAGCGGTTCGCCCCCGAGGTGCGGGTGATGGTGCACCACGGGGCCCAGCGGCTCAGCGGCGACACCTTCCTCGACGAGGTCGCGGTCAACGACGTGGTGATCAGCACCTACGCCCTGGCCTACCGCGACCAGGAGCATCTCGCTCGGGTGCGGTGGCACCGGGTGGTGCTGGACGAGGCCCAGAACATCAAGAACCCCTCGGCCAAGCAGACGGCGGCCATCCGGGCCCTGCGCTGCCGCCGGCGGCTGGCCCTGACGGGCACCCCCCTGGAGAACCATCTCAGCGAGCTGTGGTCGATCATGGAGTTTCTGAACCCCGGCCTGCTGGGGTCGGCCTCGGAGTTCCGCCGCGAGTTTGCCGTGCCCATCGAGAAGCACCACGAGACCGAGCGGGCCAACCAGCTCCGGCGGCTGATCCGGCCTTTCGTGCTGCGGCGCCGCAAGGACGATCCCAGCGTGATCGTGGACCTGCCCGAGAAGATGGAGATGAAGGTCTTCTGCAATCTCTCGCGGGAGCAGGCGGCGTTGTACCAGTCGGTGGTGGACGACATGCTGGGGGACATCGAGCTCTCGGTGGGCATGCGCCGCCGGGGGCTGGTGCTGTCGGCGCTGACCCGGCTCAAGCAGGTGTGCGACCACCCCCTGCTGGCCTTCGAGATGGGCCCGCGGCCGGCGGGGGTCAGCGGGCGGAGCGGCAAGTGCGAGCGGCTGGTGGAGATGCTGGAGGAGGTCCTGGCCGAGGGCGACCGGGCCCTGATCTTCACCCAGTTCCGCAAGATGGGACAACTTCTTCAGCCCTACCTGGAGGAGCGGCTGGGCTGCGGCGTGCTCTTTCTGCACGGGCAGACCACGCAGCGGAATCGGGAGGAGATGGTCGAACGGTTCCAGACCGGTGACGGGCGCACCCCCGTCTTCCTGCTCTCGCTGCGGGCGGGTGGTTTCGGGCTGAACCTGACGGCCGCCAACCACGTGTTCCACTTCGACCGCTGGTGGAACCCGGCCGTCGAGGACCAGGCCAGCGACCGGGCCCACCGCATCGGGCAGGTCAAGACCGTCCAGGTCCACAAGTTCGTCTGCATCGGTACCCTCGAGGAACGCATCGACCGCATGCTCGAGGAGAAACGCGACCTGGCGGACCGGATTATCGGTTCCGGCGAGAAGTGGCTGACCGAGCTGTCCACGGAGGACCTCCGCGAGGTGCTGACCCTCTCGAGGGAGGCGGTGGCGGAGGATTAGTGCGGTCTCTCGGTGCTGCTGCCTCGCGCCGAGCCGCGAGCGGAATACGGTCCTCCGGGGGCGGGACCGACTCGCGATGAGGTGGTCGGCGAAACCAGGGACAGGGACGGTGGGCCGCTCTCCCGGCGCCCCGGGATTGCGGTTCTGATCGGGTGGGTGGCCCGCCGGCACCTCCGGCCCGGGGCAACGCCGTTGTTCAAGGGTGGTGATGAGAACTGGAGGCTCCCAGCTTTCAGCGGATGGTTACAGGACGAGAGGCACCCCATGCCGAACAGCACCGGCAACAACAAGACCGACCCGGTCCCGGAGGACCACAACGACGCGACATCTCCGGCTGGCGGTGAAGAGCGTCCGCCCAGCGACTACACCATGTACCGCCGCATCCACGCCACCGATCCGCCCCTGGAGGATTGCCTCGACGAGTTCTGGGGCTCCAGTGGAGTGCCGGGCGAGCAGGACGCCCCGTCGTGCCCGCCCGAGCCCTACGAGATCCTGAAACGGCTCGGTCCCTCCCCGTTCGCCGACAGTTCGTTTCCGCTGATCGGTTTTTTCGCCACCGCCTACGAGCGTGTCAGCCGCTTCGCCCGGGAACGGGTCGACGCGTAAGTGGAATCTGGCGGGGGCGCGCCGTCCGCCACCGACTCCCGCCCGACAGACGGCCGGCCGGGCAAGCCACCGACAACCGGCCCCTGCCAGAGCACATCCATCGCCCCGCATGGCAGCCGGGTCACCGCTCTCGGGGAGTGGGCACCATGTTGCACGCCGCCGGACCGGGCCCCGGTCAGCAGCCGGCTGTGGCTTCTCTCACAACACGCGTTGTGACTGCGCGGCAGGCGAACACGTGGCTGGGCCGCTTCTCGGGCTGCGGCACGACCTGCGTGTGAAACATGCGCAGGCCCGCGGCGGCCAGGTGGCGCCAGCTCCGATTGCGGGTGTTCCTGGCACGTGTCTTGCTGCACCCGCCCGGTCTACGCCAAGCGGAGGAGAACCAGTGCATGGACCCAGCCATCGAGGGCCGGCTCGGAGCGATCGCCGAGATCTGCGCAAGACACGGAGCACAACGGCTGGAGCTCTTCGGCGCGGGTGCCTGTCACGACTTTGATCCTGCGGTGAGCGACCTGCAGTTCCTGGTGGAGTTCACGCCCGGCCCGTCCCGCCGGCGGGCCGAGTGCTACTTCGGGCTGCTGCACGACATCCAGCGGCTGTTCGGCCGGCCGGTCGACCTGGTCGACTTGGGCGCCCTGGGCGACGGCTGCTTCCTCCAGGACGTCCAGCCTTCGCGCCGGGTGCTGTACGGCGCTGCCTGACATTCCCCGGCTCGGTCCGAGAACCCGGGGGCATTCCGCGGAAGCGATGGTCAAGGGGCGCGGAGAGCGGGCGCGCCGGCCGCCACTGCACTGCCCGTGGCAGGCGTTTGCCATGGCGGCCGGCGCGATCCGCAGGCGTCCTCACGCCCCCTCGAAGACGTTCTGCAACAGCCCGAAGTCGATCAGGTCGGTGTCGGAGTCGGCGTCGAGGTCGGTACAGGCGCAATCCGGGCCGGAATCGAGACCGGGGCCCAGCATGCAGGCCGGCATGACCGAGAAGTCATCGAGATCCACGTCCCCGTCCGCATCGCAATCGCCGGGCAGCCGGCAGTTCACCTGGTAGACCTTCGCCACGCCGCCGGGGACGCCGCTGCCCGAGTCGTCGCGGACCCCGATGACCGCCGTGTCGCCGTCCAGGGCAAGCGTGGCGTCGTTCGGGAAGTACGGCGGCAGGTCGTCGATGATGAACTGCTGGTGCCAGGCGCTGTCGCGGAGAGCGAAGACGTAGGCCCGGAAGCCGTCCACGGACGTTCCGATCAGGGCGGTGCCGCCGTCCAGGGCGACTGCCGAGCCGAACCAGTCGTTCGGCTGCGGGTCGAGGGGAGCGAGTCGGGCCTGCTCGGTCCACATGCCTGCGTCGCGGACGAACACGTAAGCCCTGCCCGGAATCTCGGGCTCGAACCAGCCATACGCGCCGGCGACGAGCGTGTCGCCGTCCAGCGCCACCGAGCAGCCGAGCCGCTCATGGTCGACCGCGTCCGACGCCGACAGGACGCCAGCCTCCGCCCAGACCGCCCCGCTGCGGGTGAAGACGTAGACCTCCCCGCTGCTGGCGTGACTGTCCCCGGTGCCGGGGGAATGGTGCTGGGCGCCGACGACGGCCGTGTCCCCCTCCACCGCGACGGAGACCCCGAAGGCGAAGTCCCACTCGTCGGCCCCCGCACTGACGAGCTTGGCCTGCTCCGCCCAGACCTCGCCGCTACGGACGTAGACATACGCCGCCCCCACGTCCGTCAGTCCGGCACGATCCGCCTCCCAGGCACCGACGATGATCGTGTCGCCGTGGAGGGCCACGGCTTCCCCGAACGCGTCGCCCGGCTGGGCGTCGGACGACGTCAGCTTCGCCTGCTGCGTCCACACGCCACCGCTGCGCACGAAGACCCAGACGGCCTCGGCGTTCCCACTCCCTACCACGGCCGTGTCGCCGTCCAGGGCCACGGCATGTCCGAAGCGGTCCTCTGCCTGGGCACCGGATGCGGTCAGCCTGGCCTGCTGCTCCCAGCCGCCTGCCGTGTGCACGAACACGTACGCCGCCCCCGCCTCCGTCATTCCTCCGTGCTCTGCCCTACGGGCGCCCACCAGAGCCGTCTCGCCGTCCAGCGCCAGCGCGCTGCCGAAATGGTCCAGCCCCGCCGAGTCCGACGGAGCGAACCAGCCGGTCTGCTGGGGGGCGTCGCAGAGGTCGCACGCGTCGCCGACGCCGTCCCCGTCCGCGTCAGCCTGGTCGGGGTTGTAGAAGACGGGGCAGTTGTCGGTCGTGTCCGCCACGCCGTCCCCGTCGTCGTCCGGATCGCAGGCGTCGCCCTCACCGTCGCCGTCCAGGTCGGCCTGGCCGGGGTTGTAGTCCAGCGGGCAGTTGTCTTCGGGGTCGGCGACCCCGTCGTCGTCGTCATCGCCGTCGCAGGCGTCGCCGGCGCCGTCGCCGTCCGTGTCGGTCTGGTCGGGGTTGAAGTCGTAGGGGCAGTTGTCGTACTCGTCGGGGATGCCGTCGCCGTCCGAATCGCCGCCCCCGCCGGCATGACCCTCGATGGCGAACGCCATGTCGTAGCCGCAGCCCCACACGGGCACGCACTGCCAGCCCGTGCCGTAACCGAGCCCCCCGCCGGGATTCCGCCAGCGGGCCGAACAACCGCTGGCGGGGACTAGGCAATGAAACGCCTGGCCGCAGGCAACGAACTCGACGATGGGCGTCAGCCCGATCCAGTAGTCCCCGGCCGGCAGGTCGATCGACAATCCCTCGGCCTCCACCGACCACCCCGGGCTGTCACAGCAGTACGAGGCGCTCAGTGTCACCTCCTCGACGTCCATCTCGACCACCGGGTCTCCCGGAACGACGCAGTTGGTGCGCTGGCAGATGCGCAGTCGGGCCGCGCTCAGGCAGAGCGACCACAACTCCGGCCCGGCCGTGAACTCGACGGTGACCCGTTCGATGTGCCAGCCCCCCTCGGGAACCTCGAAGTCATCCATCAGGCCGCTGTCCAGATCGGGGGCGTCCAGGAGAATCTGGTCCGGACCATGGAAGCCCGGGCCGGCACAACCGGTCTGATCCCAGAGCACATCTGCCCTGGCCGTCACCGCCGGCACGCTGCACACAAGTGCCGCACTGACAACCAGGTTGCTCTCAAGCCACGCGCGTCGCCCATTGCCTCTCATCGTCCGTTCTCCACCAAGGTCAAAGCTCATACCAAACACACACGAGGGGGCGCATTCCGGGTGTGGCACCACCTCTTACCCGGCGTGTGGCACCGGTTGGCAGCTTGTCAGGCTGCTTCACCACCGCCCGCCACCGTTGCTCAAGGGGTATCTCTCCCGACCAGGGCCTATCAGGGCCCCTCGAACAGCTCCTGGAAGATGGCATAGTCAAGGAGATCGACGTCGAAGTCGCCGTCGAGTTGTGCGCACAGGCACGTTGGCCCCGGATCCACGTCCGGGCCGAGCATGCAGTCCACGAAGGGGGCGAAGTCGTCCAGATCGATGTCGCCGTCCGCGTCGCAGTCGGCGGCCATCACGCAGGTGAGCTCGAAGACGTAGGCCGAGCCGGCATCCTCCTCGCCACCGTCGTCGTCCAGGTAGGCGCCGGCCAGGATGGTGTCGTTCTCCACGGCAACGGCGTTGCCGAAGCGGTCCCCCGCCGCCGCGTCTGAGGCGGTGAGCTGGACCTGTTCGGTCCATTGCCCGGCGGAGCGGAAGAAGACGTAGGTCGATCCCGCATCCGTCCCGCCGGCGTGGTCGTCGCCATAGGATCCGACCACGGCCATGGGACCATCCAGTGCGACCGACACGCCGAAGTAGTCGGCGGCCATGGCATCCGCGGCCATCAGCCTGGCCTGTTGGGTCCAGCCCTCAGTGGAGCGGCCGAAGACGTAGGCCGATCCGGCGTCCGCTCCGCCGGCGTGGTCGTCGCGGTACGCTCCGACCAGGGCGGTGTCGCCGTCCAGCGCGACCGACCAGCCGAAGCAGTCGTCCGCGGCCGCGTCCTCGGCAGTCAGCCTGGCCTGCTCCGTCCAGGCGCTCCCGGAACGCACATACACGTACACCGAGCCCGCGTTCTCCCCGCCGGCGTGGTCATCGTGCCTCGCCCCCACAACCAGCACATCGCCCTTCAGGGCGACGGAGGCGCCGAAGTGGTCGTACGCCGCCGCGTCCGACGCGACCAGCTTGGCCTGCTCCGTCCACATCTCGCCATCGCGGGTGAACACGTACGCAGAACCCGCCTGAGTCCCGCCGGCGTGGGCATCGAGCGCAGCGCCGACCACAACCGTGTCGCCGTCCAGCGCAACGGCGGTACCGAACCGGTCATTCGGTGCCGCGTCCGAAGCGGTCAGCGTCTCCCACCAGGCCCAGCTCCCGTAGTCCTCGACAAAGACGTGGACCGAGCCTCCGGGGTCGTCCCACGGCGCGCCGATCATGGCCGTGTCGCCGTTCAGCGCCACGGACCAGCCGAACTTGTCGTAGTTCGCCCACTCGGGGCTGGTTAGTTCGGCCTGCTCGATCCAGTCTTCGCCGTCGCGGACAAACACGCGCGCCGAGCCCGCGTCCTCCAGCCAGGACTCGTCGATGTCGTCGTAGGGTTCTCCGACCACCGCCGTGTCGCCGTCCAGTGCGACGGAGAAGCCGAACGAGTCGCCCGTGCGGGGGTCCCAGGCTCCCTCGTGGATCAGCCTGTCCAGCTCCACAGGCGCGGCGCATGCATCGCAGGCGTCGCCGAGGCCGTCGCCGTCGCCGTCCTCCTGGAGGGGGTTGTAGTCCCAGGGGCAGTTGTCGACGTCCCCACAGACGCCGTCGGAGTCCGCGTCGTTCTCAGGGTCGTACGGGCAGTCATCGCAGGCGTCGCCCAGGCCGTCGGTGTCGGCGTCCTCCTGCTCGGGGTTGTGGTCCTCCGGGCAGTTGTCGCAGGCATCTCCGTGGCCGTCCTCGTCGCCGTCCTCCTGGAGCGGGTTGTAGTCCCACGGGCAGTTGTCGACGTCCCCGCAGACGCCGTCGGAGTCCGCGTCGTTCTCCGGATCGTCCGGGCAGTCGTCGCACAGGTCGCCCAGGCCGTCGGTGTCGGCGTCCTCCTGCTGGGGGTTGTAGTCGTCCGGGCAGTTGTCGCAGGCATCTCCGAGGCCGTCCTCGTCGCCGTCCTCCTGGAGCGGGTTGTAGTCCCAGGGGCAGTTGTCCTCCGGGTCGGGCACGCCGTCGTCGTCCTGGTCGCCGTCGCAGCCGAGGTCGAAGGCGTACGCCGACCCGGTGTCCTCCGTCGCGCCTGGCGGCCTGTGCCGGGGTGCACCGACCATCGCCTTGTCGCCGTGCAGGGCGACGGAGAAACCGAACTGGTCGACGCTTCCCGGGGTGGACCCGATCAGCTTGGGCTGCTCCGTCCACACCGGCACTTCGGGATCACCGGTGCGGAGGAAGATGTAGACGGCACCGGCGGAATACAGCCCGGCCTGCGGCGCGCCGATGAGGGCCTTGTCGGCCTCGAACGCGACCGAGGTGCCGAACCAGTCATCTGTCAACGCGTCGGAAGCGGTCAGCTTCGCCTCGAGCGTCCAGTCACCGCCGGAACGGGTGAACACGTACGCCGAGCCCGCCCGGTATCCGCCGTCGTGGTCGTCGTCGGGCGCCCCGATCATGGCGGTGTCCGCGTCGAGGGCGACCGAGGCGCCGAAGTGATCGCCCTCCGCCGCGTCGAAGGCGGTCAGCCTGGCCTGCTCGGTCCATTCACCCTCGATACGGGCAAAGACGTAGGCCGAGCCGGCGTCGCTGATCTCGCCCCCGTGCGTGTCACTCCGGGCCCCGATCACGGCGGTGTCGCCATCGAGCGAGACGGACCAGCCGAACCCGTAGGCGGTGGGGGCGGAGGGCAGCAGTCTGGCGTGCTCGGTCCACTCGCCGCCGCTGCGGACGAAGACGTAGGCCGATCCGGCACCGTCGGCTCCGACGATCAGGGTGTCGTTCTCCAGGGCCACCGACGCGCCGAAGCGGTGGCCCGATCCGGCGTCCGAAGCGATCAGCCTGGCCTGCTCGGTCCAGTCCGGGCCGGTGCGGACGAACACGTACACGGCGCCGGCGTTGGTGCCGGCGGCGTGATTGTCCTTCCAGGCCCCGACAGCCACGGTGTCGGCGTCGAGAGCGACGGAGTGACCGAAGCTGTCCTGGGCCGCCGCATCGGCGGCGGTGAGCTTGGCCTGCTCCGTCCAGTCCGGGCGGCCGGGGCTGTCCAGGCGGACAAAAACGTAGGCCGATCCGGCACCGTCCTCGCCCGAGTGATCGTCGTAGACGGCCCCGACCACCGCCGTGTCGCCGTCGAAGGCGACCGATCTGCCGAACCAGTCGTCCTCTTCCCCGTCGGAGGCGATCAGTTCGGCCAGCTCCAGCGGATCGCAGTAATCGCAGGCGTCGCCCACGCCGTCGCCGTCGGTGTCCTCCTGCCCCGGGTTGTAGTCGTCGGGGCAGTTGTCACACACGTCGCCCACGCCGTCCTCGTCGCCGTCCTCCTGACCGGGGTTGTAGTCGTCGGGGCAGTTGTCCTCGTCGTCGGGCACGCCGTCGTCGTCGGCGTCGGGGATGCAGTGGATGTCGAAGACGTACGCCGAGCCGGCCCAGGTCATGTCCGGGTGGCAGTCGTGATGGGCTCCCACGAGCACCGTGTCCGTATCGGCGTGGACCGCGACGGCGATGCCCAGTTCGTCGATCGCCTCGGCGTCCGAGGCGGTCAGCCTGGACTGCTGGTTCCACTGGCCGTCGGAGCGGACGAACAGGTAGGCCGAGCCGGTGTTCTCCCCGGCGGTGTCGTCATCCTGGTTGGCCCCGACCACGGCCGTGTCGCCGTCCAGGGCGACGGAAACGCCGAAGTTGTCCCACGCGCTGGCGTCCGAAGCGATCAGCCTGGCCTGCTCGGTCCAGTCCGGGCCGGTGCGGAAGAACGCATAGGCCGACCCCCCGGGGTCGTCCCCGGGCGCCCCGACCAGTGCCGTGTCGGTGTCCAGCGCGACAGAGTAGCCAAACGAGTCGTCCACCGACGCGTCAGCGGCGGTCACCTTGGCCTGCTCGCTCCACTCCTCGCCGGTGCGGACGAAGACGTACGCCGAGCCGCGGTCGTCGTCGTCCCCCCGCGCCCCGGCCAGCGCCGTGTCACCGTGCACTGCGACGGAGCAGCCGAACAGCGCCCACTGCGCCGCGTCCGAGGCCGTCAGCTTGGCCTGTTCGCTCCATTCCTCGCCGGTGCGGACGAACACGTACGCCGAACCGGCATCGTAGCCGCCCGCGTGGGCGTCCTGGTATGCCCCCACGATGGCCGTGTCGCCGCTGACCGCGACGGAACAGCCGAAGTGGTCGTCCGCCTCCGTATCGGAGGCGGACAGCCTGGCCTGCTGGGTCCAGACATCGCCGACGCGCACGAACACATAGGCCGAGCCGCCGGGGTCGTCCCCGGGCGCCCCGACCACGGCCGTGTCGCCGTCCAGGGCCACGGAGTATCCGAAGTTGTCCTGTCCCGCGGCATCGGAAGCGCTCAGCCTGACCTGCTCCGTCCATTCGCCGTCGATGAGGACAAAGACATAGGCGGAGCCGGCGTCGGATCCGCCCGCATGGTTGTCGAGGTAGGCCCCAATGACCGCGGTGTCGGCATCCATGGCGACCGAGTAACCGAACAGATCCCACGCCTCCGCGTCCGAGGCGACGAGCTTGACCCGTTCCTCCGGGGCGTCGCACAAGTCGCACGCGTCGCCCACCCCATCGCCGTCGCTGTCCTGCTGGCCGGGGTTGTAGGTGTAGGGGCAGTTGTCACACACGTCTCCGCGGCCGTCGTCGTCGGCGTCCTCCTGATCGGGGTTGTAGGTGTAGGGGCAGTTGTCGTCCTCGTCCAGAACGCCGTCGGCATCGCTGTCTCCCAGGTCGCAGTTCGGAGCGAAGACATAGACCGAGCCGGCATCGGTCTGCGGCGAGGCGTCGCAGGGGGTCCCGACCATGGCCGTGTTGCCGTCCAGCGCTACGGAATCGCCGAAGAAGTCCTCTGCCGTGCCGTCTGAGGCGGTGAGTTTCGCCTTCTGTTGCCAGGTGCCACCGGCGCGGACGAAGACGTACGCCGACCCGGTGTCGTCGCCGGCGGCCAGCTCATCGCCGGGCGCCCCGACCAGTATCCTGTTGCCGTCCAGGGCAACGGAGTGTCCGAACTGGTCGCCCTCCGCCACGTCCGAAGCCATCAGGGTGGTGTGGAGCGTCCAGGTCGCGCCCTGCCGGGCGAACACGTGGGCTGCGCCGGCAAACGGTTGGCCGGTCTGGTCGTCCCACACCTCGCCGATGACCGCGGTATCCTGCTCGAGAGCCAGGGAGTGGCCGAAATAGTCGATCTCGCTCGGGTCCGGGGCGGTCAGTTTGGCCTGTTCCGCCCAGCCTCCGGTGTCGCGGACGAACACGTACACCGAGCCCACGCCCCAAACGCCGGCCTCGTACCCGATCGCACTGACCATCGCGGTGTCGCCGTCCACCGCCGCAGCGAACCCGAAGAAGCCATCCTGGATGGCGTCCGAAGGGGTGAGCTTGGCCTCCTCGCCCCACAGATCAGCGTCGCGGACGAACACGTGCGCCGAGCCGACGTTGTAGCCGGCCGGCCCGTCGTCGCGAAAGCTCGTGACTACGGCCGTGTCGCCGGATACGGCCACGTCCATACCGAACTCCTCGTCCGGGGCCGCGTCAGGCGCGGTCAGCTTCTGCGTCTCGGTCATGTCGTGCCAGCCTTCTGCCGGCCTGTGAAACACGTAGGCCGCCCCGGCCTGGGCTACGCCGCCGGGATCGGCCCAGAAGGCACCGACGATCACGGTGTCGCCGTCCAGGGCCACGGAGTAGCCGAAGCGGTCGTCCGGCGTCCCGTCCGAGGCCGTCAGCTTGGCCTGCTGGATCCACTCGTCCGCGACGCGCACGAAGACATACGCCGAACCGCTCTTCTCGGTCCAGTCGTAGGCGGGGTCGGCACCGATGACCGCCGTGTCTCCGTCCACCGCCACCGAGGCACCGAAGCCGTGCCAGGCCGTCGCATCCGAGGCGGTGAGCTTGGCCAGCTCCTCCGGGTCGCAGTCCGCCCGGGCCGGGACGACCCGGCCCGCCGCCACCAGCAGCACCAGGCCAGCCACGGTACGTTCGAGACGAAGGGTATGGATCGGCGACATCGGTTTCCTCCAGCTTCAAGGCCAACGCGCCGGAGCCGTGCCGGCGCGTCCAAGGACACTCTCACATCGGGTCACGAGCCATGGGATGAGGGACCTGGCCACGCGCTTATCCTCTTACCTCCCTCCGGTCGGATAAGCGACAACCGGGTAAGGTTGTCACGCGCGGGGACGTGATTCGCGCGCCGGGCGCTGCGTGCGACTCCCCGGGGATCCACCGCGCAAGCGGCAGAGCGGGTCGGCCCCTCCTGCCGACCGGACGTGTCCGCAACAGCGGAACCAGGAGCTGTGGATGACATTGTACCCCTTCGGGCGGTGCGGTCTCAAGAGACGGGGTTCTCGCGGTCGGCGTCGGGCGCACAACTTGCTGCGGTAGCTTGAGTTGTAGGCCGCACCGCTCCGTAGCCGCCGGCGGGTGGGCAACCGTGCCCGGCGGTGGCTCGGTAAGACAGGCCGGCCGGACCTCCTGCCTCGAAGGGGCCGGGCAGGAGCCGTATAATCCGCCGCGCCGATGAGCAGGAAAGTCAGACAGGGCAGGCCGCTGCCGGGCACTCCGCCCGACCGGCGGGAGCGAACGCCCGGGCAGGGCCCGCGGCGGCTGTGGTTGTTTCGGCTGCTGGCGGTGCTGGGGGCGATCGGCGTCGCCCTGATCGCGGCCGAGGTCGGGGTGCGGCTGTTCGGCATCGGGCCGGAGATCGTGCCGGTGTACGCCGAGAACTACCGGCTGTCGAGCGATCCGGTGCTGCGCTACGAACTGGTGCCGGGCTCGGAGTACCGGGGCGGCCCGATCAACAGCGACGGGATGCGCGGGCCGGAGTACGCGGTGCCCAAGCCGGCGGGTGTGTTCCGGATCGTCATGATCGGCGACTCGATCTGCTTCGGCTTCGAGGTGGGCCCCGCCGAGACGCTGGCGGCCCGTCTGGAGGAGTACCTGAACCGCTACTACGGCAGGGGCGAACGGCGGTTCGAGGTGCTCAACCTGGGGGTGACCGGCTACAACATCACCCAGGTGGTGCACAACCTGCGGGCGCGGGGGCTCGAATACGATCCGGACCTGATTCTCTACGCCTACGCTTTGAACGATCCGCAGGAGTTCAGCGTGGAGATGGACGGCCTGCTGGCCGGGATGACCCGGGCGGAGCGGCAGTACCTCGACGGGCTGCTGCGCCCGGGGGCCCGGCTGGCTTCGCGGTGCCGGCTGTTCATGCTGACCCGCTACCTGCTCGAACGGAGGTCCGAGGCCGGCGGGCGGAAGGGCGAGATGTCCGAAGACCCCGAGTGGGGCAGTCTGTGGGACGGCACCTACGGCGACTACTACCGCCGGCTGCACGCCAGCCCGTCGGGCTGGCAGCGGGTGGCCGACGGCCTGGCGGAGTTGGGCGCCCTCGCCCGGGGCCGGGGCGTGCCGGCCTGGGTGGTCGTCTTCCCGCTGCTCCGCGACTTTGATGCCTATCCCCTGCACGGTGTCCACCGGCGGGTGGCCGACACCGCCCGGAGCGAAGGCCTGCAGGTGGTGGATCTGTTCTCCCCCTACTACGAAGTCGCCCGCCGCCGGGGCCAGTTCGCCCTGGACTTCCTCCACCCGGACGCGCCCGGCTACGCCTACGGGGCGGTGTACATCCTGCGGGAGCTGCTCCGGGCGGGGCACCTGCCGGTGCCGGACCATGACCTCGAGCGGATGGCCTCCCCGGGCACGTTCGAGGGGCAGTGGGCGACGGTGCTGATGCAGCGCTTCGCCACCGGCGAGCAACCGTAAACGCGCGACGAGTCGGGCGGGCCGGGTTACGGCGACTGCATCTGACCCAGCAGTTGGCGGGCGGCGGTGTTCTGCGGCTCGCGGCGGAGGACCTCCTGGAGCTGCTCGAGGGCCGCGTCGCGGTCGCCCCGGGCGGCCAGGAGCCGGGCCGCCGCCAGGCGGGCCGGCACCAGGTCGGGGTTGATGCGGATGGCCTGCAGGTATCGGGTGAGGGCCTCGTCGGTGCGGCCCAGGCCGGTCAGGGCCTTGGCGAGGTTGTAGTGGGCCCAGAAGTGATCGGGCTGGATGCGGACGGCCTCGGTCAGGTGGACGACGGCCTGCTGGTACTGCTGCTGACCGAGCAGAATGGTGCCGCTGTTGTATCGGGCCTCGAGGTCGTCGGGGCGGATGCGGGCCATCTGCTGGAACGAGGGCAGCGCCGCGGGCACCCGCTTCTGCCGCACCAGGGCAGTGGCCAGGTTCTGGTGGGCCTCGAAGTAGTCGGGGTTGATCTCGAGAGCGGTGCGGAAGGCGGCGATGGCCGGCTCGAGCTGGTTGCGGTCCGCCAGGGCCGCCCCGAGGTTGTTGTAGGCCAGGGGGCTGGGGCGCGGGGTGGCCTCGATGGCCCTGCGGAACTCGTCGATGGCCAGGTCCATGCGGTCCAGCTTGCGATAGGCCACGCCCCGGCCGTAGTGGTACAGGCCCAGGTCGGGCGTGTAGCTGATGTAGGGCCGGCTGACCACCACCCAGGTCGCCACCGCCACGCCCAGCCACGCGGCGGCGGGTGCGTAGCGGCGCTGCCCCGCCAACAGGCCGATGCGCTGCAGCCCGTACGCCCCGAACAGCAGCAGGAACGGGATGATGGGCACGCGGTAGCGCCCGGCGATGAAGAACGGCAGGAAGGACACGAAGTAGGACCCGACAAACAGCACGAACAGGACGCAGGCCTCCAGGCGCAGGGCGTGGTCGGTCCCGCCGTGGTCCGCGGCCTTGCCCTGCACCCGCAGGTCGCGGATGAGCAGCGCCAGCCCGGCGACGGCCAGGGCGAGGACCATCGAGAAGGTGGGCAGGAAGCGGAGCACGCCGGAGAAGGCCCGTTCGTAGTGGATCTCCTTGTTGTTGGAGATCTCGGCCGGGCCCCAGAAGAGCAGGGCCTTCTCGAAGGCCAGCCTCAGCACGCGGCCGGGGTGGGCGGTCATGTACTCGAGCGCCTGGCGGCGGAAGAAGTCGGAGACCTCGGACGCCTGGAGCGGCCGGCCCTCGAGCTGGGAGACGCCGCGGGCGATGGCCGGCTGATCGAAACAGGTCCAGCCGGTGAGACCGGCGAGTTCGGAGAGAATCGGAATCTCGGCGGTGACACAATCGGTCACCTCGTTGTTGCCGATGTAGAGATTGACCCCCGCGTTGGAGGTGATCAGCACGGCGTCCCTGGCCACGGCGTAGTTGCGGATGGTGGCCGGGGCGATCGCCACGATCAGGCCGATCGGATAGCCGATCAGCGGCAGCAGGAAGCGGCGCCCCCCCTTCCGCCGCCACCCCAGCCACCAGGCCCAGAGCACCACGCCGGGCACGAGGATCAGGGCGTTGGGGCGGGCCAGGGCGAACAAGCCGTGCACCAGCCCGCCGAGCAAGGTGTTGCCCCAGGTGGGCCGTTGCGTCCAGCGGAGCAGAACGTGCATCAGCAGCAGGGCCAGCAGCACGAGCAGAACCGGGGCGAGCAGCTCGGCCTCGAAGTAGATGAAGATCCAGTAGCAGGCCATCAGGCCGGCGGTGAGCAGGCCGACGCCGCGGCCGAAGACCTTGCGGCCCAGCAGGAAGGCCAGCACGCAGTTGGCCAGGCCCAGGAGCGTCTGGACGATCCGCGGGGCAAGGTAATCGTGTCCGGCTACCCGGTAGACCGCCGCCAGGAGGTAGGGATACGCCGGTGGCCGGAAGTACGGGGTGTCATCGATCCGGGGGTCGCTGTAGCCCTCCGGTGGTGACCAGTCCCCCGAGGCCAACGCCCGCGCCCAGTAGTCGTGGAAGGCGCCGTCGAAGGCCGGCGCCGCGAACTCCGGCGTGTCCGCCGCCTCGGCGAGGTAGCCGATCCGCAGCAGCAGAGCGGCCAGCAGGATCCCGCCCAGGATCAGCCGGTCGCGTCTGTTCAGGCGACCCGTGGCGGTTGCGGTCGCCGCCCCGCCCGGTCCCGAGGGACGGGGAGCCTTTCCCTGCGGTGCACCGCGACGCTTGCGGGTGGGTCTGGCCATAGGCCGATTCTAGTCGAAAGCCCGGGGGCGTTCACCCGCACGGCGGGCGCAGCGGCGCGAGGCGATGTTGACCCGGCCGGCCGCCTAGGGAAAGAGCACGTACCGCTTCTGCGGCTCGGCGAAGCCGGCGAACTCGCGGGGCACGAAATCGAACGGGCCGGAGTCCCAGTCGTCGCCGTAGTGGTAGAGCAGGGTCTTCTGCCTGATCTCCTCGGGCATGGTGCGGACCTCGCCGATCAGGGCGTGGACCGGCTCGGGCTGCTCGATGAGCTGCACGTCGTGGAAGACCAGCCTGGCGGCGCGGAGCCGCTCGGCGTAGGCGGCGTAGTCGAACCGCGTGTCGCCGGAGTAGAAGACGGACCGGCCCGTCTGCGTGTCGGTGATGGTCAGCCCGTAGGAGGGCCAGTCGTACTTGCGTTCGATCTGCACGTGGTCGGTGGCGAAGGGCTCGAAGCGGTAGCGCTTGAGCATGGTGAAGCCGTTGTGGTCGGCCTCCCCCGGGCGCAGGGCCAGGATGAAGAAGTAGTCCTGGAGCAGGGCGTGGCGGCCGGGGATGGTGTTGAGCCCGCCCTTGAGCGAGTTGTCCCACAGGTTCACCAGGATGCTCATGGAACTGATGATCTGCGGCTTGAAGTACTTGCCGGTCCGCCGGTCGCCGTGGACGAACATGTTCATCAGGGCCAGCTCTTCGAGCCCGCCGATGTGGTCGCCGTGCTGGTGGGTGATGAAGATGCGGCGGATGCGGGGGTAGTGCACCTGGCCCGACTCGGCCAGATACTCGAAGCCCGGCCGGTCCTTCAGGGCGTGGAGGGCCAGCGGCCCGGTGGTGCCCAGGTCGATCAGCAGGGTGTCGTCCGGCGCAGCCTGCTGGTCGGGCCCCGTCGCCCAGGCCTCCACCAGGGCGTTGGACTGGAAGTTCCGCTTGGCAAACGCGCCGCCGACGCCGAGGAAGGTGAGTGTGAGCACGCGGTCTCTCCGCCGGCTCTTGATAGACCCGGCCCCTGCCTGGGGGTGGCTGATACCGCCCCGATCGCGCCGCGAGCCGCCACGGTGGCGGGCCGCGACCGTTCCATGGTATCGGCGCCAACGCCGTTCTGGCCAGCGAGAAACGCGATTCGGCGTATTGCGGCTGAGGGGGAGCTCAATCCGGCGGCTGCCCGCCGGGCTGCGGGCGGCGGGGAGGCCGCCCGCGTTCGGCCAGTTCCGTGTCGACCCTGTTCGACGCCATCCGCAGCACTTCGCCGTTCAGGCGCAGCACCCAGCGATGGGGGGCGGACAGGGGTTCGCCAAACTCGTCGCAGGTCACCGGCACGGTGTAGGCGACGATGGCCGTGGGAGGATCCTCCCGGAAGCGAACATCCGCAACCAGCGTGACCAGCCGTCGGCCGGTCGGCGCCCGGTCGGGATCGAGCTCCTCGAGGTGGGTGGCGGAGAGGTAGGTCGGTACCAGGGCGTCCAGGTGGGGTGGCCAGCGGTCCAGGTCCCGGCGGTAGGCGGCCAGGGCGTGCCCGAGGTGCCGCAGAGCGGACTGGAGGTGGTTGTTCAGGGCCGCCTCGTCCGCCGGCGAATCCGCGGCGCCGCCATAGCCGGTGACCACGCCGCCACCGGTCACGGTCGCGACAGAGGAAACGGTGAGCAACATCACCCATCCGAAACCGACCAGCATCCCGAGGATCAGGCCGGCGATCGCCAGGGCGGGACGACGCTGCCGCCGCCGCGGACGAAGCAGGGCCGCCAGACCGAACACCACCGCCAGGAGCTGGGTGACCACGGGCACGAAGCAGGCCAGCCCGCAAACCAGGGAAGCCACCGCCAGACCATCGCCGTGGCGAGGCTCGGGCTTCACCATCTCCGCTGGTGCTGCGCGAACCGGATTGCCTTCGGCCTCGTGGCGGCTGAATCGCGCCCCACAATTGCCACAACGCAAGCTCGGCACGTCGCCGGGCGGCGGCTGGATCGGGTGACGGCAGCGGGGACAGGTCACGCTCACGAGTCCGGCATTCTCCTGCCGGGACGGGTTTCCACGGACCCCACCGCAGGCCGCCCCGGGCGCCGCTTGCGCGGGTCGGTCCGGCCCCTGCGAACCGAGCTTGGCCCGAAAAAAAGCAGGCCCGGTGGGGTGGACCGGGCCTTGGGGAAGCCGACCCATGGGGGGGCGGGTCGGCCAGCTTGCTGGAGTTCAAGATAGCCGACTGGTGGGACACTGTCAAGCGTGTCCCTCGCGTGAACGGGTATGGTTCAGCCCGGCTTTGCGCCCTGGCGGTCCCGGAGTCGCAGCCTCAGCGGGCCCGCTGCCGTTCTCCGGCGGGCCGACGCCTCGAACCGGCCTCTGGAGGATCGCCCGCCGTGGTGCCATCTACCTGTCACCGGGGGGCGCCGCCCGCCGCCGCGGTGACTTTGGGGCGGATACCCCATAGCCGCGGCGGCGGGCTTTCACGATAAGAAAGGGGTGCCTACGCAAGGAGGGCGCATCCCGCCGAACGTTACAGAAAAACGGGTGCGGTACTGATCATCCCCTGCAATCCCCGACCCGTCAGTATCGTTTACCCGTTTTTCTATGCGCCGACACCGGCCAGCGCCTCAGGTGGAGGCCCGCTTCTCGCCGTGCCGGGACCCGGACGAAACTGACAGAATGTGTCACTGGGAGATCGCCGCTCCCGCGGCGGCATCCGCCGGACGCCGGCCCGCTCAGCGGCGGGCGAGCCGGATCTGGGCGCTGGCCCGGGCGATGTCCAGGCGGCGCCTCTCCTGGGCCGCCGGATCGCGGGCGGAACGCCCCCGGGCCTCGGCGAGCAGGCGCTCGGCGGCCTCCACGTCGACCTCCTCCGCCGTGCGGGCATCCTGGGTGAGGATGGTCACCCGGTTGTCCAGCACCCGGGCGAAGCCGCCGTCGACGTAGTAGTGCCGGGTCCGCTCCGCCAGGGCGATGCGGCAGGTGCCGATGCCCAGCTTGCAGAGCAGCGGAGCGCGGTTCTTCAGCACCCCCAGTTCGCCGTCGTGGGCGGGGAGAACGACCGCGGTCGCCTCCGCGTCGAGCACCTCGCGGTCGGGGGTGATGAGCTGACAGCGCACGTTCCTGATCTCGGCCATGGTTGGCACCGCCTCCCTGGAGAGCGAAGTCTAGGACGCCTCCGCCGCCATCCGCTCGGCCTTGGCCGCCGCGTCCTCGATGGCCCCGACGTACATGAAGGCCGACTCCGGCAACTGATCCCACTTGCCCTCGCAGATCTCGTCGAAGCTGCGGATGGTGTCGTCGATCCGCGTGTAGTTGCCCGGGAACCCGGTGAACTGCTCCGCCAGGTAGAAGGGCTGCGAGAGGAAGCGTTCGATCCGCCGGGCCCGGGCGACCACCAGCTTGTCCTCCTCGCTGAGCTCCTCGACGCCGAGAATGGCGATGATGTCCTGGAGGTCGCGGTAACGCTGGAGAATGGTCTGTACCCGGCGGGCCACGCGGTAGTGCTCCTCGCCGACGTACTGCGGGTCCAGGATGCGGGAGGAGGACTTGAGCGGGTCGATGGCGGGGTAGATGCCCTTCTCGCTGATGCTGCGCTCCAGCACGATGAAGGCGTCGAGGTGGGTGAAGGTGGTGGCCGGCGCCGGGTCGGTCAGGTCGTCGGCCGGCACGTAGATGGCCTGCACACTGGTAACGGCGCCCTGCTTGGTGGAGGTGATCCGCTCCTGGAGCTCGCCCATCTCGGTGCCCAGCGTGGGCTGGTAGCCGACCGCGCTGGGCATACGGCCCAGCAGGGCCGAGACCTCGGAACCGGCCTGCGAGAAGCGGAAGATGTTGTCCACGAACAGCAGGGTGTCGGCCCCGGACTCGTCGCGGAAGTACTCGGCCATGGTCAGGGCCGAAAGGGCGGCCCGCAGGCGGGCGCCGGGCGGCTCGTTCATCTGGCCGAACACCATGGCGGTGTGCTCGATGACCTTCTTGACGTTGCCCTCGCTGTCCTTGAACTCCGCCTCCTGCATCTCCAGCCAGAGGTCGTTGCCCTCGCGGGTGCGTTCGCCCACCCCGGCGAAGACCGAATAGCCGCTGTGCTCCCGGGCGATGCGGGCGATCATCTCCTGGATGATCACCGTCTTGCCCAGGCCGGCCCCGCCGAACAGCCCGATCTTGCCGCCGCGAACGAAGGGGGCCAGCAGGTCGATGACCTTGATGCCGGTCTCCATCATCTCGGTCTTGGGTTCGAGGTCGGCGATGGGGATGGGCTCGCGGTGGATGCTGCGGTACTGCTCGGCATCGACAGGCCCGCGGCCGTCCACCGGCTCGCCGACCAGGTTGAAGACCCGGCCCAGGGTGGCGGGGCCGGTGGGCACGCTCACCGGCCGGCCGGTGTCCAGGATGCGCACCCCCCGCTGCAGCCCGTCGGTCGAGCCCAGGGCCACCGCCCGGACCTTGCCGCCGCCCAGGTGCTGAGCCACCTCGCACCACAGCGTCTCCCGGACGGTCTGACCCAGCACCGGGCGCTCCAGTTCCACACGCAGGGCGTTGTACAGGGCCGGCAACCTGCTCTCCTCGAACTCCGCGTCCAGCGTGGAGCCGATGATCTGGATGACCGTGCCGTAGTTCTCGCCGTTCGAAGCCATGATTGTCTCCAGCTAGACGTTACTGCAGCGCTTCCGCCCCTCCCAGAATGTCCAGCAGCTCGTTGGTGATCTGCGACTGGCGGGCCCGGTTGTATTGCCGGGTGAGCAGTTTGTTCATCTCGTCGGCGGCGTCGGTGGCGGCCTTCATGGCCACCATGCGGGCCACCTGCTCGCTGACGGCCGCGTCGGTCAGGCACTGGAAGAGACGCACCTTGACCGTCACGGGCAGGAGTTCGGCCAGCAGCTCGACCGGACCCGGGCTGAAGTCGTACTGGGCCACACCCGCCGCCGCGGGGGCCGTCTCGGTCTCGCGCTGCTCCGGGCGAACCGGCAGCAGCCGGATGCAGGTGGGCACCTGGCGGGCGACCGAGACGAAGCGCATGTAGATCACGTGAACCGCAGCGTACTGCCCGGCCGCGTAGCGGGCCATGAAGTCCTCGGCGAAGGGTTCGCTGTCGGAGAAGGCGGGCATGTCGGGCAGGTCGGTGACCGCCCGGGCCATCTCCCGTTTGAGGAAGCGGAAGTAAGCCACGCCCTTCTTGCCGAGCACGGAGAGGTCGGCGGAGTGTCCGGCCGCCTCGGCGGCTCGAAGCTGCTCCTCCGCCAGGCGGAGCAGACTGCTGTTGTATCCGCCGCACAGGCCGCGGTTGGAGGTGACCACCAGCAGGGCGGATCGCTCCGCTGCCGGGTTCTCGGCCAGCAGGGGGTGGCGGATCTGCTCACCGGCGGCGCTGAGCTCCTGCACCAGCTCGGTGATCTTCTCGGCGTAGGGGCGGGTCGCCTGGGCGCGGGTCATGGTCTTCTGGAACCGGGCCGTAGCGATCAACTGCATGGTGCGGGTGATCTTGCGGATGTTGACGACGGCCTTGCGTCGTTTGACCAGTGCGCGTGCCTTAGCCATGGCGTGTTGCCCTATCGCTCAGAGAGTTCCGCGTTCGTCCAGGCCCGCCCCGCCGCGGCGACCCGAGGGGGCGGCGCTGCCGCCGGGGACAGAACACAACCTCGCCGGCTGATCCGCCGTGAGCGCCTGCCTGTCCGCCGGGCGAGGCACAAACCGGCGGGCGCTGAGCGTCCAGCGGCTGCCGACCGAGACCACGGCGTCCCGGGCGTAGCGCTCGTCGAGCCACCGGCAGACGCGGGCACGATCCGGATCGCCCGCCGAGCGCATGCCCAGATCCACCAGCCACACCGCGTGGGCCCGCAGATGGCGGTCCCGATGCTGCCGCACGGCCAGCCGGAACCGGTTGAACCAGGTCGAATCCGCGGCCCGCGGCACCGGCCGGAGCATCAGCCCCCTGGGGCCGTCCTCCAGGCGGGACAGCTCGGTGGTGTGGATCTGCTCCGCACGGGCCACGTCCCGCAGGAAGTACCCGGCACTGACCTGCAGTTCGGGCGTGAACACGATCAGCACGTCCCCCGGCTGAAAGCGCTCGGCGACGGCCTGGAAAAGGGCCTGCTCCTGCGGCCGCCGTTCGGGGCAGTCCCGTACGAAGAACAGCCATCCTGTCGCCCAGACGGCGGTGACCAGGAGGCAGGCCGCGCGTCCGATCGGCCCCGCCCAGCGGGGCACGCACCTCGCGTGTGACAGGGCCAGGGCACCGATCAACGGGATGAACACCGGGAAGGTGGTTCGCTGGAGGCCGATCGATACCGCCGCGAGGCTGATGACCACCACCTGGGCAAGGAAGGCCAGGCTCGCAGCGAGGCTGGCAACCGCGCCCCGGCGTCGCTGCAGGGGGCCGGCCGCCAGCGAGACCAGCAGCGCCGTCCCCAGCCCGGCGCCGAGCAGGGCCCGCCCGACCAGCGCCGCCCAGGGCACCCACCCGCCGGCGGCGGACTCCTCCCAGAGGGCCAGCGTCGCGTGCCCCGTCCAGGACGCCGCCAGCTCGAGCAGCCTGCCCGGCGTCAGCGGCGCGATCCAGTAGCCCGTTTCCTGCTTGTCCAGCACGTGGTAGACGCCCAGGGCCAGCGTCGGCAGCACCAGTGCCGCCCAGGCGCAGGCCAGCATCGCGACGCGGCGCGGCCGCACGCCGCGGAGCAGCGCGTAGAGCCAGAGCGCCACGGTGGCCAGCAGCCCGACGTAGTGGGCGTAGGTCATGGCGCAGGCGCAGGCCAGCAGGCCGGTCCGGACCGACCGCGTGTCCGCCCGGGCCAGTCGCTCGGCGAAGTACAGCCCCCCCAGCAGGCAGGTGTACAGCAGGGCGTAAGCCCGCAGCTCCTGGGCGTAATGGACCATCAGCGGCGCCGTGGCCGCCAGCAGGCCGGCGGTCCAACCCGCAGTGCGGTCCCACTGCCGCACCCACAGCACGCCGAAGACCACGCCCCCCAGCGAGAGGACCACGGGCAACAGCCGCAGCCAGAGCGGCGCCCAGGAGACCACCGCCCACAGCTTGAGCAGCAGGTACATCAGCGGCACCTGGTTGGCCGCCACCGACCTGCTGACCAGCACGTCGTAGACGCCCATCCGGGCCACCTGGATGCTGACCGCCTCGTCGTGCCAGACGCTGGTGGCGGCGAGGCCCGCCAGCCGCAGCGCCAGGGCAAGCCCGATGAGTCCCGCCCAGGCCAGGTGGGCCGGGCGGAGGCGGCAGCGCCCGCCCGCCGGACCGCGGTGCGGTTGGGCTGGGAGGTCGGCGATCATGCTGGGCTATTCCGGACATCAGCATCCTTGACACGGGTCCCGGGGTCCGCCGCGGGAGACCGCGGCCCGAACCGGGGTCAGGTCACGCTGCCCTCCTGCCGGCCGGCGAAGCGGCGTTTGAACTCGGTGATGGCCTCGCGGATCTTCCGATCCAGCTCCTCGTTCAGCACGCCGGTGCGCTGGATCTCCTCGCCCAGCTCCGGGTGTTCGTCGTGGAAGAAGCGGAGCATCTGCTGCTCGAAGTCGGCCACCTGCGGCAGGGGCAGATCGTCGAGATAGCCCTGGGTGCCGGCGAAGATGCTGAGGATCTGGTCGGTCACCTCGTAGGGGATGTACTGGGGCTGTTTGAGCAGCTCGACCAGCCGGCGGCCGCGGTCGAGCTGGCGCTGGGTGGCGGCGTCCAGGTCGGTGCCGAGCTGGGCGAAGGCCTCCAGCTCGCGGAAGGCGGCCAGATCCAGGCGCAGCGAGCCGGCGATCTTCTTCATGGCCTTGATCTGGGCGTTGCCGCCCACGCGGGAGACGCTGATGCCCACGTTGATGGCCGGCCGGACACCGGCGAAGAAGAGGTCCGGCTCCAGGTAGATCTGCCCGTCGGTGATGCTGATCACGTTGGTGGGGATGTACGCCGAGACCTCCCCCTCGAGCGTCTCGATGATCGGCAGGGCGGTCAGCGAGCCGCCCGAGTTGGGGTCGACCACCACCTCGTGGGCGTCCTTGTCGGGCAGGGCCTCCAGGTCCGCGGCGGACTCCCAGATGCCCGGCACGCCGATGTACTGCCGGTTGTTGACACCGCCCTCCTGGTAGGCACCACCCTGCTTCACGATGGCCCGGACCTCCGCCAGCTTGCAGGCCCGCTCCAGCAGGCGGCTGTGCAGGTAGAAGACGTCGCCGGGATAGGCCTCGCGGCCCGGCGGACGGCGAAGCAGCAGCGACATCTGGCGGTAGGCGGCGGCCTGCTTGGAGAGGTCGTCGTAGATGCACAGGGTGTGGCGGCCCTGCTCGTACATGAAGTACTCGGCCATGGCGCAGCCGGCGTAGGGGGCGATGTACTGGAGCGGAGCGGGCACGGCGCTGGAGGCCACCACCACGATGGTGTAGTCCATGGCCCCGTGTTCCCGGAGCACCTCGATGACGCTGGCGACGGTGGAGTCCTTCTGGCCGATGGCCACGTACACGCAGATCACGTCGCCGCCCCGCTGGTTGATGATGGTGTCCAGGGCGATGGCGGTCTTGCCGGTCTTGCGGTCGCCGATGATCAGCTCGCGCTGCCCGCGGCCGATGGGGATCATGCTGTCGATGGCCTTGATGCCGGTCTGCAGGGGCTGGTTGACCGGCTGGCGTCCGGCGATGCCGGGGGCGATCATCTCCAGGGCCCGGCGGTGGGGGGACTCGATGACCCCGCGGGCGTCGAGGGGCCGGCCCAGGGGGTCGACCACGCGGCCGATCATGGCCTCGCCGACCGGCACGGAGAGCAACTGGCCGGTGCGCTTGGCCTCGTCGCCCTCCTTGATGGTCAGGTAGTCGCCGAGGACGGCCACGCCCACCGAGTTCTCCTCCAGGTTGAGCACCTGCCCGTATTCGCCGTTGGAGAACTCCACCAGCTCGCCGGCCATGGCGGTGCTCAGCCCGTACAGCCGGGCGATCCCGTCGCCCACCTCCAGCACCTTGCCGACCTCCGAGACGTCGACCGCACCGCGGTAGTTCGCGATTTCCTGCTTGATGACCGACGAGATCTCGTCAACCTTGAACTTCATCTCGGCACCTTCCGCTTGGGGGTCAGTCCTGGGCCCCTTCCAAGTAGTCCTTCCCGGCGTGGATCTCTCGAGAGGCACGTTCCCGCAGCGTGCCCCGCAGCAGCCGCAGGTGATGGGCCGCGCTGCCGTCCAGCTTCTCGTCCCCGATCTGGACAATCAGCCCGCCGAGGACGGAGTCGTCGACCTTCTCGATCAGGCGGGGCGTTTTGCCGGTCCGCCGGCGCAGCGATTCCGTCAGCGGTTCCCGCAGGGCGTCCGGCAGGGGCAGGGCCGTGGTGATCTCCACGTCGATCTCTCCGCGTATCTCCTCCAGGGCCAGGCGGTAGCGTTCGTACAGCGTGGGCAGGATCTGCATCCGCCCCTTGGCGTTGAGGACCTGCAGGGTGTTCACCAGCAGGTCGCTGGCTTGCCCGCGGAAGGCCTTCTCCAGGCCCTCGCGCCGGGCGTCGTCGTCGACGGCCGGGCTGATCAGGAAGTAGCGGAGCGTCTCCTCCTGTTCCAGGGCGGCGACCAGCCCGCCGAACTCCTCGAGCAGGTCCTCGGAAGCTCCGGCGGCCTCGGCCAGCTCCAGCACGGCCGCCGCGTAGGAGTCCGCGATGGTGATCTCGGTGTCGTCCACGGTGGCCATGGCCGGGCTCCCGTTCTGCTGACATCCTGGTGACGCGACCCCACACCACGCGGGCGAGGGTCGCGGTGCCGGGGCCGCTCCCTTACGGTCGCGGTTCGGTCTTGCGGGCGGGCCGGGTCAGTTCCGGCCTGCCCCGCCGTCGGCCCGCAACTGCTCGAGGGCCTCGGCGATCAGTCGCTCGTGCTGGGCCGGATCGAGCTCCTTGCGGATGATCCGCCCCGCCGCCTCGGTGGCCAGGGCGGCGGTGGTGTCGTACAGCTCGCGCAGGGCCGTGTCGCGGGCCACGTTGATCTCCCGCCTGGCCCGTTCGAGCATGGCATCCGCCTCGCGGCGGGCGTCCTGCTCGAGCTTGCGCTTGAGGACCTCGGCGTCGCGGCGGCCCTCGTCCACGATGGCGGCCGCCTCGTCCTTGGCCTGGGTGAGCCGCTGCTCGAGCTCCTTCAGCCGCGCCTCGCTCTCCTGGCGGTCCTTCTTCGCCTGGGCCAGCGAATCGTGGATGAACTGCTCTCGCTTCTGCAGGGCGGTCAGGATGGGCGTCCAGGCGAAGCGCCCCAGCACCACCAGGACCGCGATGAAGGTCAGCAGGGTCCAGATGATGTTGCCCAGATCGCCCGCGAAGAGGCTGGGGGAATGCCCGCCTTCGTCGGCGGCCAGCGCGGGAACAACGGCCACGCCCAGCACACCGGCGGCAAGAACGGCCGTTCGCAGCGAGGTTCTGTTGCTCATGTGCTCATGCATCCGGCAGGCCCGGCGGGCGTCCGGCAGAAGGCCCGCCGCGGCCGCGTGTACGAATCCAGCGTGTCCCTGCCCTTCCTCGAGAGCGTTGCCCCTTCCGATCGACGCTGCCCAGCGGGGCCCGCACCAGTCGAGCGCTCGGGCGTTGCGGGGTCCGCTGCGCGGCCGGACCCGGCGCGAACCCCCGGCTGCGTCGGGACAGGTTCCGTTCGCGGCTCGACCGCGGCGGGGGCTGCCGCGTCATGCTAGTGTGCCGTCTCATGAATACGCCATCGTAACGAGCCGCGAACGGAACACGTCCCGATGAAATCGGGAGTTCGCGCGGAGCCCAAATGGCCAGAGAACCGCCCGTTCGCCACGATCGAGA